>SKEO01000036.1_pt1 | contig 131308 bp, 128 predicted proteins | sample 4826801 | NCBI WGS metagenome assembly SKEO01 (sample SAMN11008807, study PRJNA524170) | human gut metagenome | biome: Human fecal sample; material: Feces; isolation source: fecal sample from pouch patient p3 | host: Homo sapiens | place: Israel: Tel-Aviv | collected 2016-02-25 | reverse complement strand
GGAAGCTCCCGCTGAGGAAGCAAACGCCTGATTTTTCCGTATTCCGAACAAACCCGTTTAGTAACGTGTAAGGGAGAATAAAAATGGCTATTACTGCAAAAGACGTTATGGAGCTGCGCAAGCAGACCGACTGCGGCATGATGGAGTGCAAGAAGGCTCTGACTGAGGCTGACGGCAACTTCGAGAAGGCAGTGGAGATCCTGCGTGAGCGTGGTCTGGCTACCGCTGCAAAGAAGGCAAGCCGTACCGCTGCTGAGGGCATGGTCTACGCGGATTACTGCCCGCAGTGCAAGGTCGGCGTTGTCATCGAAGTCAACGCTGAGACCGACTTCGTTGCCAAGAACGACAAGTTCGTTGCTTTCGTCAAGGAGGCAACTCAGGTCATCATGAAGCAGAACCCTGCTGATGTTGAGGCTCTGATGGCTTGCAAGACCGAGTCCGGCGAGACCGTGGACGAGGCTCTGAAGAACCTGATCCTGGTCATCAAGGAGAACATCAAGATCCGCCGTTTCGTCCGTTACGAGGGCGTCTGCTCTGCTTACGTCCACGGCGGCGGCACCCACGGCATCCTGGTCAACTTCGAGACCACCAACGGCATCGACGCAAAGGACGAGTTCGTTGCTTACGGCAAGGACATCGCCATGCAGGTCGCTGCTGCAAACCCCAGCTATGTGGACGAGGCTTCTGTCCCTGCTGAGGTCGTGGCCAAGGAGAAGGAGATCATGCTCGCTCAGATGGCTGGCGATCCGAAGACCGCCAACAAGCCGGATGCAGTCAAGCAGAAGATGATCGAGGGCAAGATCAAGAAGTTCTTCAAGGAGAACTGCCTGGTCGATCAGGAGTTCGTCAAGGACGGCGACCTGTCTGTTGCTCAGTACACCGCTAAGGTCGCTAAGGACCTGGGCGGCGACATCAAGATCGTCAAGTTCACCCGCTTCCAGAAGGGCGAGGGCCTGGAGAAGCGTGCTGATGACTTCGCTGCTGAAGTCGCAAGCATGGTGAAGTAATTCAAGCTTCCAGGCTGAAAATGGGAGCCGCAGTGCCTGTCACAGGGTGCTGCGGCTCCTTTTTTGCGTTCCGGGGTTGTAAAACCTGACCGAAGATGTTATGATAGACCCATTCCAAACAGAAAGAAGTGCTGATCGTGAAAATCGTCCCGCGTGCGTTCCAACTGCCCAACGGAGAAATGCTGACGGTGCGCAGTCTGTGCGCAGACGACGCCGAAGCGCTCAACGCATTCCGCCTTGCAACCTACAGCGAAACACACTTTATGGCCCGCTACCCGGAAGAAGGCGCGAATCTGGAAACGGTGCGAAAGGGGCTTGCAGGCTGCGAGAAAAGCCCGGTGAACTTTGAGGTAGGCGCCTTTGCCGGAGAAAAGCTGGTGGGGGAGTTTGGTGTGGCACAGGTGCGGCCGCACATCAAGTATCGCCATCGTGCAGTCATGGGGATCTCTGTGTTGAAAGAAGCCTGGGGCTGTGGTCTGGGCAGCTTTCTGATGCAGTTGGCCGTGGCCCAGGCAAAAGCCAACGGCTTTGAACAGCTGGAGCTGGGCGTGTACAGCGATAATACCCGCGCCATCCACCTTTATGAAAAGTTTGGCTTTGAACGCTGCGGCACCATGCCCCATGCCTTCAAACTCAAGGATGGAACTTACCGCGACGAGATCATGATGGTGAAGATGCTATGAAAACAGAACGCATTACTCTGAAGGGCATCCCCGCGCTCCTCATCGGCGAGCCTTCCCACAAGGTGTATCTCTACGTCCACGGAAAAATGGGCAGCAAGGAGGAAGCTCTTGCATTTGCAGAGCAGGCCTGCCCGGCAGGTTATCAGGTGCTGGCCATCGACCTGCCCGAACATGGCGAGCGGAAGAACGGCCCCGAACGGCTCCTGCCATGGGTGGTCGTTCCGGAGCTGCAATTTATGGATCAGTATGCAAGGGTGCACTGGCGGCAGGTCTCGCTGCGGGCCACGAGCATCGGTGCGTGGTTCTCCATGCTGGCGTTACAGGAGAAGGCACTGCGCCGTGCACTCTTCGTTTCGCCCATCGTGGATATGGAAGACCTCATCGGCAGGATGATGCAGCAGGCCAACGTGACCGAAGAGCAGCTGAAGGCGGCAGGGGAGATCCCCGCAGCTTTCGGAGAGACGCTTTCGTGGCCGTATCTCTGCTGGGTGCGGGAGCATCCGCTCCGCTGGCGCATCCCCACGCAGGTGCTCTATGGCGAAGCCGACGAGCTGACTTCCTATGCTGTGCTTGACCGCTTCAAGCGCGCGACCGGGGCACAGCTGACCCTTCTGGCCGACGGGGAACACTGGTTCCACACCGAGACGCAGCTGGCCGTGCTGCAGGCCTGGGAAGGTGCGCATCTCTGAAGCGCAGAAAAACAGAGATCCCCGCTGACGGGTTCGATGGCGTCAGCGGGGATCTCTTTCTGTTTTTACGAACGAATCGTGAAAACCGCAGTTGTTTTTAGACCTTTGCTTCGCTGTTGTGCTCGGCGTTGGAGTAAGCCTTGAAGGAGTGGAAGACGATGTTCAGGCCCAGAACGATCAGCAGGACAGCCAGGATCAGCTGCAGGCCGTTGGCGATGAACACAGCGCCCCAGGTGGTCTCACCAGCAGGGATGCCCACCGAAGCGGCTGCGCTGATGGCCTTGACCATCGCGGTCAGACGCTGGAACAGCGCGGTGAAGGTGACGCACAGCATGATGACCAGCGGGGGGAAGAGCATCTTGTTGTTGCGGCCGGTGACCTTCAGGAAGACGCACAGGGTGGCCAGAACCAGAGCGCTCAGCAGCTGGTTGGCGGAACCGAACAGCGGCCAGATGTTGGCGTAGCCGATCTTGGTCAGGATGAAGCCGAACACCAGCGTGATGAAGGTGGAGAAATAGACGTTGCAGAACAGCTTGCGCCAGCCCTCTGCATGCTCCATGTCATCGACGCTGAACAGCTCCTGGAAGCTCATGCGGCCGATGCGTGCAACGGCATCCAGGCTGGTCAGAGCCAGAGCAGAAACGCACATGGTCATGAAGACGGTAGCAGCGTAGGCGGGGATGCCGAACATCTCAAAGAAACCGGCAACGCCGCGGCTGAAAATCTGGAACGGGGTGCCTGCAGCGGGGGTGCCATCCGCAGCGGCGGCAGCGCCTGCAACACACAGGGCCAGAACAGCCAGCAGGCTTTCGAGGATCATAGCACCATAGCCGACTTTCAGCATATCCTTTTCGTTCTCCACGGTCTTGGAAGAAGTGCCGGAGGAGACCAGGCTGTGGAAACCGGAAACGGCACCGCAGGCCACGGTAACGAACAGGATGGGGAACATGGTGCCCAGCTTCTCATTGGTGAAACCGGTGAAAACGGGCAGGTTCATGGTGGGGTGTGCGACCAGCAGGCCGACCACGGCACCTGCGATCATGGCCACGAACATGAAGGTGGTCATATGGTCACGGGGCTGCTTCAGCAGCCACATGGGCAGGACGGCTGCAAAGAAGATGTAGATGAAGGTGATGTAGCTCCATGCAGCTTTGCCCAGGATGATGGGGAAGTTTGCACCGATCACGAAAGACAGAACGATGAAGACGATGCTGATGACGCTCTCCTTCCAGCCGGAGAAGTTGAACTTCTTCTGGATCAGGCCGAAGACGACGGCGAACACCATGAACATGATGGAGACCATGCCGGCAGCACTGTTGGTCTGTGCGGCCTCGACCAGAGCACCATCGGTGCCAAAGGCATTGAAGGTGCCGGCGACCATGTCAGCAAACGCTGCAATGACGATGCCGCAGAACAGCCAGCAGAACAGCAGGAACAGCTTGCGGCCGGTCTTGCCGATGTACTTCTCGATCAGCATACCCATGGACTTGCCGTCGTTCTTGACGGAAGCATACAGCGCGCCGAAGTCGGTCACAGCACCAAAGAAGATGCCGCCGATCAGGACCCACAGCAGAACGGGCAGCCAGCCGAATGCAGCAGCCTGGATGGCACCGGTGACAGGGCCGGCACCTGCGATGGAGCTGAACTGATGGGCAAAAACGGTCCAGCCGTTGGTGGGGACGTAGTCGCGGCCGTCCTCGTGGACGACTGCGGGGGTCTTAGTCTTGGGGTCGATGCCCCACTTGTTTGCCAGCCAGCGTCCATAGAAGGTGTAAGCTCCTAACAGACACACGGCTGCGATCAAAACGATGACCAGCGTGTTCATTTCTTTTACCTCTTTCCTTTCTTTCCAAACGGCAAAACGGCCAGGGTCCATCTGACGGCTGCACTCAAAAACCACAAGCGGCCGGGCGGCAAGGGATGAAAAAAGCCCCCATCTTCGTTCTGGATGCAGACCGCATCCACCCGAAGACGAAGGCCTGACAACCGGTCTCCCGGCTGCAATTCTCCGCGGTACCACTTCGCTTGCTGCTTTTGAGGGCAGCCACTTTCTGCCCGCTCCGGGAGAACTCCACCGGAGCGGGACGCCCTGTAACGGGGGCGGATCGGCCAGGTGCTACTGTTCGGTTCGCACCGGCTGCTCGCAGGGGATAACCTTTCTCTCTTTGCTGCCGTCTTACACCAAAACCGACAGCTCTCTGGGAGCAGGTGTGGGAAAAGGTCGTGTCCTGTTCACTGCATTTGCCGAATGATTGTGTATACTTTAGTCCCGATTTCATAATTTGTCAATATATTTTGGGCAAGTTAGGAGGATGTGCCAATTCGGGAAAAATGCTGGTAAAAATTTTTAGATGATTTTTGTTCATGTGTGAAGAGAAGAAAACTATGCACGTTAAAATATGAAAATCACTCACGTTGTAAAAAGACTTGACTTTCACGCTTTCGTGTGCTAAAGTGATAATACAAACTTATAAAATTTTCCAAATACCCGGCGCTTGCCGCAAAGGAGGCCGCTATGGCTGAGAAAAACCCCAGAAAGAACCCGACCACGGACGCACTGTTCGATGCGATCCTGAGCCTTGAAACACGGGAAGAATGCTACAATTTCTTTGAGGACCTGTGCACCGTAAAGGAAATCTCCGATATGGCGCAGCGCCTGGAAGCGGCCAAGCTGCTTTTGGGTGGCAGCACCTACGACCAGATCGTCAAAGCTGTGGAGATCAGCACGGCCACCATCAGCCGGATCAACCGCTGCATCCAGTACGGCTCCGGCGGCTACCGCGACGTCATCGAAAAAGTCTCTGCGAAGGAAGCAGCCGATTCCGCCGAGTGACACAGGCAGCGGCCCGGACATACAATGGGGCATACCTTATATTAAAGAAAGGATGACCCGATTTATGATCACGGAAACCAACTGCACGCCTACGCTGGAATGCCCCGCACTGCCCCGCGTCACCCTCGACCAGGCTGTCATCGACCTGCTGGAGAGCATTGCGCTGCAGGAGTCTGCCCTCAGCCACATCCTCTGCGCGGAGAGCCAGAAGATGAAGACCGCGATGGCCTTGGAGGAAGTGGACCTGTGCAAGCTGCTGGAGATCAACGACTCGGCCACCAACATGGTCCATGCCGTGGCCAATCTGGAACTGGCGCTCAAAGATAAGCTGGAATTCATCTCCAACAACCTCTATTACCCCTCGACGGAAAACACCACCACCGCGCAATAACCGGCGGTTGCCCCTGCCTGCCCGCACTTTGCCGGGCAGGCTTTTTGTGTTTGTGGCTATTCTATGAACAATCTAGCCAAAAGATGAAAAAACGTTTTGTGCGGAATTGCTGAATACAGAAAACTGTGCTATACTATACACTGTATATGTGTGAAAGAGAGGAAATGAACCTTGCAGCACTATGACGTGATCTTATTCGACGTGGACGGAACGCTCATTGATTCCGCACCCGGCATCCTGAATACACTGGAAGAGGTCTTCCGCAAGATGAACGTAGATATCACCGGTGTGGACCTGCGCCGCTATCTTGGCCCGCCGCTGCGCAAGACGTTCGCAGAGCACTTCACCGACCTGGCCAAGGTCGAGGAAGCCGCCGGGCTCTACCGTGCCAGCTATGCCGTCAAGGGCAGCCACGAGTGCCGCGTGTTCCCCGGTGCGGCAGAGATGCTCCACCGCCTGAAGGAAGCGGGCTTTGTACTCTGCACGGCGACCTCCAAGCCCACTCAGGTGGTGACGCCCATTCTCAAGGAGCAGGGCCTTGCCCCATACTTCGATTTCATCGGCGGTGCCTCCATGGACGAGAGCCGCGATACCAAGACCGAGGTCGTCCGCTACGTGCTGGAGCAGCCCTGCGTCAAGGGCAAACGGGTCCTGATGGTCGGGGACCGCAACGACGATATGCGCGGTGCGGCAGACTGCGGTCTGGACGCTGCCGGTGCGCTGTACGGCTATGGCAGCCGGGATGAGCTGGAACCGTTCCACCCGGTCTTTCTGGCCGAGAGCTGCGCTGCCCTTGCGGACGCCCTTGTGAACGCCTGACCGGACCGCTGATTGAGAATAAAAATGGTGAATCATTATGAATCGTAGGACACAATCGGACAAGCAATCTATGACTCCTTTGCAGCGGCAGGCTGTTCTGGTCTGCGTTGTGTGTGCGCTGGCGGCGCTGCTGACCATCGGCATCACCCTGACCCTGCTCAGGCGGGGCAAAGTGGACGCCCCGAATGTACCCGATGCAGACTCCGTCTCCTCGGAAACGCCCGCAGGTAGCGAAGATCTGGCAGAGCACTATCAGATCGACAATTCATCGGCTTCTCTGCTGGCAGAAACGGCCGATGCGGGGCAGTCCTACCAGGACGAGACCCTCTTCATCGGCGACTCCAACACGGTGCGCCTGTACAACAACGGCCTGATCTCCCTGCAGCAGTTCTGCGCCAAGGAGGGCATCGGCACACAGGTGGCCCTGAATGAGGGCATCGTCACCTTTAAGAAGGACAGCAATGCCTATCCCATTGCCCAGGCTGTCGCCATGATGAAGCCCCGCCGCGTGGTCATCACCCTCGGCACCAACGACAACGGCATGGAAGTGGCCGACTTTATCGCGAATTATACCGCTCTGGTCCAGGCCATCCAGGCCAGCTATCCCTATACCGATATCATCGTCAACACCATCCCACCCATCCCGGCGGATCACTCGACCTACCCTCACATGGATCAGGCCAGGATCGACGATATGAACATGGCACTGCTCAACCTGTGCGAGCAGCTGGGCCTCAAGTTTCTGAACACTGCCGAGATCCTCAAGGGGGAGGATGGCTACGGCAAGCCGGACTACTACACAAACGGCGACATCCACCTGAAGAGTGCGGGCCTCAAGGCAGCGCTGAGCTATCTGCGCACCCACGCCTACACCACCGATGACCGCCGTCCGGATACCGCCAACATCCCGACCCGCACACTGGAGTATGTTTCCAACCCCAGTTCTGCGGTCCAGGCTCCCAGCTCGGAGTCTGCCAGCGAGAGCGCCAGCAGTTCCACCGCTGAGCCTGTTCACTATGAAGCACACTATCGGGTCGAAAAGAAGGGCGGCGGTACGCTGACCTCCGGCGGTGAGTCCGACAAGACCTCCCTGAGCTACACCGTGACCGATGCGTCCCAGACCATCAGCGTGACGGCAGTTCCCGCCGAGGGCTATGTTTTCGTCAAGTGGAGCGACGGTGTCACCACCCGCACCCGCACCGACGACAAGTTCCAGCAGAACATTGACGTCACGGCCGTGTTTGCCGCAGTGTCCGTCGAGATCTCCAACGAGGGCAAGGGCCTGTTCGGCAGCTCCTATATCTTCAAGGCAAAGCTCGGCGGCAAGTATGCCAACAGCGACAATCTCCGCTGGTACGCCAACGGGGAAGAGGTCAAGGCCGCTGCAGGCCATACGACCGTGACCGTTCCGGTCTCTTCCGTGGCCGTCGGCAGCTATAAGATCTACGCCGTCGTCACCTACAACGACTGCACCGTGAAGAGCAACACGCTGACCTTGACCGTCAACAGCGAAGCGTCCAGTTCGAGCACGTCGAGCAGCAGTTCGTCTTCCAGCTCTTCGAGTTCGGGCAGCTCGTCTTCGTCCGGAGCTTCCTCCGGCAGTACATCCGGTTCTTCCGCTTCGTCCAAGGAAGAAGCCGCCTCTTCCGGCAGCTCCAGCTCGTCCCACAGCACCTCCGGCAGCAGCTCGGAGCACTCCTCCAGCTCTGCTTCCAGTGCATCGGCGTCCACGAGCGAGTCGAAAGCCGAATCCAAGGCAGAGTCGGCCAGCGCTTCTCAGAGTGAGTCGAAGAGCGAATCAAAGAGCGAATCCAAAGAGGAAAGCGCTTCTTCCCACAGCGAGTCGAAGGCAGAATCAAAAACCGAATCGAAGACCGAAGCCTCGGAAAGCAAGGCTGAGAACGATCTGCCCGCTTCCAGCGAGACGAGCGCAGAGAACACCGAGGCCGCAGCAAGCCGCTGACACTTTTCCACTTCGCTGCATAGGCTGTTCCGAAGGGAGCGTGAGTGGATGTTCTATGAGGAGATCCGTGTTCCGGGGCTTCCCGGTGAGGAAGATGTGACCGACGGCAGTGTGGACTGGTACGAGATGGACTGGGAGAATGTGGACAATGGCGTTTTGGAATCCGAGATGCCCAAATGCCCGGAAACACCCTGTTCCGCCGCTTCCCGCTGCGAAGATAACACCCCGGAACAAACCGACGATGAAACGTATGAAATAGTCGAAGAATAAGGCGAAGCCAGCTCTGCCGGGGCGGGGCTGGCTTCTCGCTGTTCTTACGATCCGGCAAATCCGGCGATCCGGAAGCGACCGGCTCCGGCCGGGGAGGACAAGCTCCCCGGAACATGCAACAAGAGAGGGGAAACTGAACCATGGCAAAATACTATTGCATCCTGTTCGATGCAGACAATACGCTGCTGGATTTTGATGCAGCCGAAAGCAAGGCGCTGGCCGATACGCTCCGCAACTACGGCATCGAACCGGATGCGGAGACGGTGCAGACCTACCGCACCATCAATGGGGAGCTGTGGCGTCAGCTGGAAAAAGGCCAGATCCGCCGTGACAAGCTGATGGCTGAGCGCTTCACCCGCTTCCTGAAGGCCGTGAATGCCGCAGGCAGCGGTGCCGAGATGAATCAATATTATCTCGACCAGCTCTCCACCCACCCGGACCTCGCCGCGCCCAATGTGCTGGACGTGATGAAGGAGCTGGCCGAGGTGGCAACACTGGCCGTTGTGACAAACGGCTTCGACCGGGTGCAGTCCCGCCGTGTGGCCGAGTCCGGCCTGAAGGAGTTCGTCGAGGAGGTCTTCGTCTCCGAGAAACTCGACAGCGAAAAGCCGAACCGCAAGATCTTTGACACTGCACTCCGTTCGCTGGGGGTGGAGAACCGCGAGCGTGTCCTGATGGTGGGCGACAGCCTCACCAGCGACATCCAGGGCGGCATCAACGCCGGGCTGGATACCTGCTGGTACAACCCGAACCACGCCGAAAATCCGGGCAAGGTCTGCCCGACCTACGAGATCTCGAATCTCGAAGAGCTGTATCAGCTGGTCATGGAGCCGGAAGAGCTGGCCAATGTCGGGCTGAAGAACCGCCGCCACCAGCTCTAAGCTCCTGCGCTGTGCGGCAAGTGGGAACAAAAAGATTGGATGAACAACAATGCTGATACATTTGGAAAAACTGGGCAAGACCTTCGGCGAGAAGATCGTCCTGCATGATGTCACGGCCAGCGTCGAGCGGGAGGACCGCATCGGCATCGTGGGCCAGAACGGTGCAGGCAAGACCACCCTTCTGAAGATCCTGACCGGGGAATATACCGACTATGAGGGCGAATTCAGTGTGACCCATGGCGTCACCCTTGGGTATCTGGAACAGAACGCGAAGCTGGACCCCACGCTGGATATCCACGGCGAGATGCGCTCCTGCTTCGCCCATGTGCTGGATGCCATGGCACAGATGCAGATTCTGGAGCGCCGGATGGCGGCTTCGCCGGAGGATGCCTCTCTGCTGGAGCAGCACGATGCACTGCAGAACATCATCGACGCAGCCGATGGATACAATATGGACGTCAACATCAAAAAGGTGTTGTCCGGCATGGGCTTCGCGCAGGATACCTGGACCAAGAACATCGCAGTCCTGTCCGGTGGCGAGCTGACCCGCCTGCGGCTGGCAAAGCTGCTGCTGCAAAAGCCGGACGTCCTCATTCTGGACGAGCCCACCAACCACCTCGATTTTGCGACGATGGAATGGCTGGAAACCTACCTCAAGGGCTATTCCGGCGCGGTCCTCGTCGTCAGCCATGACCGCTACTTCCTCGATAACGTCTGTACGAAGATCTGGGAAGTTTCGTTCCAGACCATGACGACCTACAAGGGCAATTTCTCGGCCTATCTGCCCCAGAAGGAAGCCGCCGATGCCCTGCGCCAGAAGCAGCACGACGCCGATGTGGCACTGGCCGAAAAATTGCAGGATTACGTGGACCGCAATCTGGTCCGCGCTTCCACGACCAAAATGGCCCAGAGCCGCCGCAGGCAGCTGGAAAAGCTGGAGATCACCGAGGCCCCAAAAGATGAGACGAACCAGCTCAAATTCCGCTTCGAATACGACGTGGAACCGTGGAACGAGCTGGTGCTGATGAAGAATCTGACCATCCGCATCGGGGAGCGCACCCTGCTGGAGCCGTTCACCTACACAGTCTGCCGCGGGCAGCGGCTCGTCATCGCAGGCCCCAACGGTGCCGGCAAATCGACCCTGATGCAGGTGCTGGACGGCAAACGCCGCCCCTCCGGCGGCATGGTCCGGCTGGGCACCGGTGCCCGGCCCAGCATCTTTGCCCAGCAGCAGAACCGCCTGGGGCAGGGCAGGGTCATCGACGTCATCTGGAACAAATACCCCCGGATGACGGAGCTGGAAGTCCGCAGCCATCTGGCCAAGCTGGGCTTCCGGGGCGAGACGGTCTTCAAACCCTGCGAGGCGCTGTCCGGCGGCGAGCTGGCCCGCCTGCGCTTTGCCGAGATCGTGCTGGAACGCCCGAACCTGCTCTTCCTGGACGAGCCAACGAACCATCTGGATATCTACACCCGCGAGAACCTGACCGAGGCGCTGATGGCCTACACCGGGACGCTGCTCATGGTCACCCACGACCGGCACCTGATGAACAGCCTCGGATGCCCCATCCTCTATCTGGAGGACGGCAAGGCGACGCTCTACCCCAGCTACGATGCCCTGATGGGCCGCAGCGCGCCCGCCGCCGCGCAGCCGGCCAAAGCCGCCGAGCCTGCCAAGGCCGGTTACGGCAAGGAGCAGCGCCGCCGCCGCGCCGAGCTGCGGGCGAAGATCAAGGCCTGCGAGGACGAGATGGAAGCTTGCGGTGCCCGCGAGGTCGAGCTTGACAACGAGATCAACTCGCCGGAAGTCTACAACGACCCGCAGCTGCTGCGGGAAAAAAGCGATGAGCTTGCCGATCTGCGCTTCCATCAGGAAGAACTGTTCGCCGCCTGGGAAAAGGCCATGGAGGAACAGGAGCAGTACGAGCAGAGCAGCACCGAAGAATGATCACCCGAAGGAGGCCGTTTCATGCCGAACCACCGCCGCAACGATTCCAAGACCCACAGCATCGCCCTTTCGGGGCTGCTGTTTGCGCTGGCCATGGCGCTCTCATTCGTTGAGGGCACACTGGTGCTTCCCGGCCTTTTGCCGGGCATGAAGCTGGGGCTGGCGAATATTGTGGTGATGTACGCATTGTTCTTTATGGGGCCGAAGCAGGCGCTCGTGCTGGATCTCCTGAAAGCGCTGTTCGTCTTTCTGGTCTCCGGCTGGACGGCGGGGTTCCTCTCGCTGTGCGGCGGTCTGCTCTCGCTGCTGGTGATGTGGCTGCTGTATTACCACGCACCGGTGCGCCCCACCTGGTACATCCTCTCGGTATGCGGTGCGCTGTTCCACAACATCGGCCAGCTTCTGGGTGCCAGTGTGATCTTATCCTCGGCGGTCTCCCTCTATTATGCGCCGGTGATGCTGGTGCTCGGCCTCGTAATGGGCGCACTGACGTCCATCACACTCCGGGCGCTGCTGCCGGCTCTGGGCCGCTTGGGCTACAATATAAAAGAAAAATAAGAGGTTTTGCATATGTCTGAAAAAGTCACGGTCCGGGTGGAGCGGAACATCCTCCATCTGCCCGCCATCGCTCTGCGGGGGCTTGTCGTCTTTCCCAACAACCTGCTTCATTTTGAGGTGGGCCGCGAAAAGAGCATTGCCGCTGTGGAGTGGGCGGTCAGCAATCACTCCAACGTTTTCCTGATCGCACAAAAGGATATGAAGGCCGACGACCCCGGTGCCGACGGCCTGTACAATTACGGCGTCGTGGCCGAGATCAAGCAGGTCATGCGGGTGTCGGACGACCTCGTCCGCATCCTGGTGGAGGGCAAATACCGCGCCCGGCTCACCGAGATGGACACCGACGGCAGCTTCCTGCTGGCTTCGGTCCGGCCCACGCCGGTGCGCCCCGTCAAGCCCGACGAGGAGGCCGAGGCCGACGCGCTGCTCCGCAATGTGAAGAAGAGCTTTGATGAGCTGCTGAGCCTGAACCCCCGCATCGGCAAGGATGTGGTGTTCGCGGTCAACTCCAACAACGACCCGGCGTTTCTCTGCGAGTATATCCCGGCCAACCTCCTGTTCCGCTTTGAGGATAAGCAGGCCGTGCTGGAAGAGGGAACGCTTCTGGGCCGTCTGCGCCTGCTCGTAGAGCGGATGCACCGCGAGCGCCGGATGCTGGAGATCGACAAGGAGATTGCGCAGAAGGTCGATGAAGCCATGGACAAGAACCAGCGCGACTACTACCTGCACGAGCAGATGCACATGATCAGCGAGGAACTGGGCGAGGACGATGACACCACCGCCGAGGCCGAGGAATACCGCCGCAAGATTACGGCCCTGCACCTCGACGCCGAGCGAGAGAAGAAGCTCCTCAAGGAAGTGGACCGTCTGGCCAAAATGCAGAGCAGCAACCAGGAGGGAACGGTTATCCGCACCTATCTGGATACCTGCCTGGAACTGCCCTGGAACACCTTCACCGAAGACGACCTCGACATCGCCAAGGCACAGCACATCCTGGACCGTGACCACTACGGCCTGAAAAAGGTCAAAGACCGCATCCTCGAAGTGCTGGCGGTCCGCAAGCTGGCCCCGGACGTCAAGGGCCAGATCATCTGCTTGGTCGGCCCTCCGGGTGTCGGCAAGACCAGCATTGCGCGTTCCATCGCCGAGAGCCTGGGCCGCAAGTATGTTCGCCTGAGCCTGGGCGGTGTGCGGGATGAGGCCGAGATCCGCGGCCACCGCCGCACCTATATCGGAGCCATGCCCGGCAAGATCATCAGCGCGATGATCACCGCCAAAAGCTCCAACCCCCTGATGCTCCTCGACGAGATCGACAAGCTGGCGGGCGATTTCCGGGGCGACCCGGCGGCCGCTCTGCTCGAAGCTCTGGACCCGGAGCAGAACGCCACCTTCAACGATCACTTCATCGACATGCCGTTCGATCTGAGCCATGTGCTCTTTATCACCACGGCCAACGACCTGAGCGCCATCCCCGGCCCGCTGCGCGACCGAATGGACGTCATCGAGCTGCCCAGCTATACCCGCGTGGAAAAGTACAACATCGCCCGCAAGCATCTGGTGCCCAAGCAGCTCAAGGCCTGCGGTCTGGCCGGCAAAGTCACCTTCTCCCAGAGCGCCCTGTACGGCATCATCGACGGCTATGTCCGCGAGGCCGGCGTCCGCAATCTGGAGCGCACCATCACCAGTGTGCTGCGCAAATGCGCCCGCAAGATCGCATCCGGTGAGGTGGAAAACTTCTCCGTGACCGGCTCCAATCTGGAAGAGCTGCTGGGCCCAAAAATGGTCAAGCCCGATTTCCTCAACCGCACCAACGCCATCGGCATCGCCAACGGTCTGGCCTGGACCAGCATCGGCGGCGAGACCCTGCCCATCGAGGTGCAGGTCATGGACAACGGCAGCGGCAAGATCACCGTCACCGGTTCGCTCGGCGACGTGATGAAGGAGAGCGCGCAGCTGGCCGTGACCTACGTTCGCGTCCACGCCAATGAATACGGCATCGACCCGGAGCGGCTGAAGAAGTGTGACCTGCACATTCACGCCCCCGAAGGGGCCGTGCCCAAGGACGGCCCCTCTGCCGGTGTCACCCTGACCACGGCGCTGGTGTCCTGTCTGTCCGGCATTCCGGTGCGCGGCGATGTCGCCATGACCGGCGAGATCACCCTGCACGGCAATGTGCTGCCCATCGGCGGCCTGCGCGAGAAGAGCATGGCCGCATACCGCGAGGGGATGAAGACCGTCCTCATCCCGAAGGACAATGTCTCCGACCTGTACGAGGTGGACGACGAGGTCAAGAAGAACATCCAGTTCCTGCCCATGTCCAACCTGGCGCAGGTGCTCAACGCCGCGCTGCTCAAACCCAAGACCGTTTCCGCCCGCCACTCGCACCCTGGCAAAAAAGCCAAGAAGCCTGCGGACGCTGCGGCCATCCCGCAGACGACCGAGCAGCCCAAGCCGGGTGCCGTCTGCTGAAAAAGGAGTGCAGCTATGAACTACAATAAAGCGGATTTTATCGCCAGCTATGGCATTTCCAGCCAGCTGCCGGACAGTGACCGCCCGGAGCTGAGCTTCTCCGGCCGCTCCAACGTGGGCAAGTCCAGCCTCATCAACAAGCTGTGCAATCGCAAAAACTTGGCCCGTGTGTCCAGCACACCGGGCAAAACGGCCACCATCAATTTCTATTCGGTGGACGACTGCTATTTTGTGGACCTGCCCGGCTATGGCTACGCCAAGGTCAGCAACGCCGACCGCGAGCGCTGGGACGACCTCATCAACAGCTACTTCGAGGCGCCCCGCCACCACACCCTGCTGGTGCAGCTCATCGACTGCCGCCACGCCCCCAGCGCAGACGATCTGCAGATGCTGAAGTATCTGCACTACCATGAGATCCCGTTCATCGTGGCGCTGACCAAGGCGGACAAGCTCAAAAAGAGCCAGCTGGCCAAGACGCAGGCGGAGTTCGAAACGCTCTGCCTGCCCTACGGCTGCCGGAAGGTCGTTCTGACCAGCGGCGAAAACGGCTACGGCATCCCGGAGCTGCAGGCCGTTCTGAACGAGGCCGTTGCCGAAGAGGATGCGGAGTAACGCCATGGCTTACAATGAATTTGCCTACTTCTACGATGAATTCAACGGGGAAGCCGACTACGATGCCCTCTATGCCCATATCCACAAGGAACTGACCGCCCACGGCATCGCAGACGGCATCCTGGCAGACCTGGGCTGCGGCACGGGTGAGTTGACCCTGATGCTGACCCAGGCGGGCTATGATATGATTGGCATCGACCAGTCGGAGGAGATGCTCTGCGTCGTGCGGGACAAAGCCGAACAGCTGGGCCTTTCGGGCAGGCTGCTGCTGTTGCAGCAGGACCTGCTCAAGCTCGACCTCTACGGCACCATCCGGGGTGCTGTGTCCACCTTCGATACCTTCAACCATATCCCGGACCTCGACACGGCCATTGCCAACGCCGGGTTCTTTATGGAAGAGGGCGGCGTCTTCCTGTTTGATATGAACACCCCGTACAAGCACCAGCAGGTGCTGGGGGAGAACGCCTTCACCTTTGAGGAAGAGGACGCAAGCTGTGTCTGGCGCAACCATTACAGCGCCGAGGACCGCCGGGTGGAGATCACCGTGGACATCGACTACCGGGAGACCGGGGAGCATTTCCACGAGCAGTTCTACGAATACACCTATGACCTCGCTGCCATCCGTGCGGCGCTGGAGCGGCACGGCTTTGTGCTGGAAAGCGTCTGTGACGGCGAGACGTTCGGCCCGCTGACCGAGGAAAGCGAGCGCTATTTCTTCTGCGCTGTCAAGCAGTATACCCAATTGGAGGAACAATAATATGTCGAATCTGATCCGCGGCCTGTCGGAAAACGGCGGTGTCGTCTTCTGCGGTGTGGACTCTACCGCGATCGTCCGCAAGGCCGAACAGCTCCACAAGACCAGTGCGACCTGCAGCGCCGCCCTTGGCCGTCTGCTGACGGGGGCGGCCCTGATGGGCTCCATGCTCAAGGATGACCGGGACACCATCACCCTGCGCGTTTCGGGCAGCGGCCCGGCGGGTGTCCTCATCGCCTGCACCGATGGCACCGGCAACGTGAAGGGCTGCATCGACAACCCGCTGGTGGAGCTTCCGCTCAAAGAAAACGGCCATCTGGATGTCGGCGGTGCCGTCGGCAGGGACGGTGTGCTGACCGTCATCCGGGATAACCGCCTGCAAAAAGAGCCGACCGTCGGTCAAGTACCTCTTGTCTCCGGTGAGATCGCCGAAGACCTGACCAGCTACTATGCTTACAGTGAGCAGGTGCCCACCGTCTGTGCACTGGGGGTTCTGGTCGATAAAGACCTGACCATCGCCTGCGCAGGCGGCTATCTCATCCAGCTGCTGCCCGGTGCCACCGATGCCGAGATCACCCAGCTGGAACAGAACATTGCCGCCATGCCCTCCGTCACTGAAATGCTCCGCGCGGGCAAGACGCCGGAGGACATGATGCAGCTGGCCCTGAAGGGCTTTGAACCCAACGTCCTCGACGAGCGGGATGTCGCATACCAGTGCGATTGCAGCCACGAGCGCACCGAAGAGATGCTGCTCAGCCTCGGCAAAAAGGAGCTGGAAAAGCTCCGTGACGAGGACCCCAACTGCGAGGTCGTCTGCCACTTCTGCCACACCAAGTATCAGTTCGACCTGAACGAGCTGGTCCAAAAGGCTGTAGATAAGCACAAAACGCCCGTGCCGACTGAGGAAAATGAAAGTGTCTGATTACTATGCTCCTTGTAAAGAACTTGACGAATGTAATGCGTTGATTGAACAGTATTGGAACACAAAGCGATATGAATTGTGTTTTGCAGGACATTTGAAACTTGCAGAAAAGGGATATCCTCTGGCGGAATGTCAAGTGGGATATTTCTATCTGGAAGGTTATGGGGTTCAAAAAAATCTCACACGGGCATTTTATTGGACGGAACGTGCCGCGCAGCATGGTGACCGCGATGCACAATTCAATCTGGGGTGGTTCTATGAAAATGGAATCATTGTTCCAAAAGATTTGGAAATTGCAAATGTGTGGTATCATAAAGCGGCAGCGCAGCAACAGACGGATGCGTTGGAAAAATTAAAATAGTATGAAACAGCGGCAGAGAGTTTCTCGCTCTCTGCCGCCGTTTACTCTGCGCAGATATTGGCAACGATGGTATAAACGACCCGGTAATAGAGAATGTTGTTTTCGATGGAAACGACCTCTTTTTGTGCCACAAACGCGGCGTCCGGATAGGCGTGGAAAAGCGCCTGCAAACTGTGCAGCTTTGCAAGCGCGAGCGCCTGCTCTTCGGTGTATGGAATTTCCTGCTCTGTTTGTTCGGAATACGTCGTCTCTTCCACCGAAAAGGGAAGGCCAAACCCAAGAATATCCGGTTGGATATGCCGTGTCGTCACAAGTGCAGTTTCTTCTGAAAAAGGCTTCCATGATGGAAGTGAAATGCGCTGCCCATTTGTTGAGAGTACCCGTTTTGAAAAGTGCTTTCCTGTCAGTCGCTTTGCAGTAATGTTCAGCGGTTCTTCCTGTGTGCTTTCCCAGTCGAATTGCGCAAAGACCGCACCGGCGGCAGGCTCATAGATCGGCGTTCCGTCCCGCTCGGTGCGGGAGGTACCAATGAGCAATTGCCCGGCCTCCACAGCCTGTCCCGGTGCAGCAAGCATCGTCCCGCTGACAAGATTGGTGCGGATCACGGTTCCGGCCGCTTTGGCAAAGACGCCGTCGGCCTTCCCGGCGGCGATGTCGGGCACCGGCTTTGCGGCAGCTGCTTCCACCACGAGCCGCCCGTCCAGAAAGTTCAGGCTTGCCCAGGAGAACTCGCCGCTCTGCAAAAGAGCGTATTCGCCTGCGGTCAGTTTTTCCTGCGTGACAGCGCTTCCGGGCATCAGCTGCACCTGCTCCCGCAGGATCGCCTCGGCCCGCGCTCGCTGCCCGGTGGTCAGGCTGCCTGCATCCACGGCCCAGACAAGATCCTGCGACCAGACCAGCAGGGGAACGAACAGCAAAACACCCACCCACAGCCCGCGCCGCCGCAGAAAGGGCCGCAGCCGGAAGTACAGCCCGGTGCGGGTCTGAATGCGCAGCCGTACCCGCCGCTTTCGGGCCAGTGCCGCAAGGTTTCGGTACTGCCAGGCCGCGCACCGGCCCGAAAAGCCGCCGGGTGCAGGGGAGACCGCTGAGAGATGCAGGCCCGTCCGCGCCGCTTCGGAGAGCAGGCTTTCGGCATCGCCGTTTTGCGCTGTGAACCACACCCCCGCCCAGAGCAGCCGTACATCCATCGTCTCTTCCTCCTAATGCCCGCCGTCGCCGTCAAATTCGGTGCGCAGAACGCGCCCCCGCAGGGTGATGCGGTGCGCGGCCAGCGTTTCGATGCGCAGTTCGTCTCCATAGACCGTGAACCGCCCCCGCCGGAATTCCAGACAGAGCTTTTCTTCATCGTAGGTCAGGATGCGCCGAAACTGCTCGATCTCCATCCGGTCGCCGCTGCGGTAGACCGACGGCTGACCGTAAAACCCGCGCGGCGGCTGGCGGAACATCTGCCAGAGCCATTCGCGCAGGGAAAGCCGCCCGCTCCGCTGTTTTTTCACGCCCGCTCCCTCCCCATACCTGCTGTGCAAGGCAACGCCCCCTGTTCCATATATATGGAAGCGGAGGGGTTGCGTATGTATCAGATCGGTCTGTTTTTACTGGCAGTTCTGGCGGGCGCACTGCCGTTTGCGGTGCCACAGGCCTGCGGGCAGGCGCTTCGGGAGGGTCTGGCCCTCTGCGCCGGGCCACTGCTGCTGTCGCTTTTTCCGTTTCTGGTGGTGTCGTCGCTGCTGGTCCAGTGCCCGGCGGGCGACCTGCTGGCCATCCCGCTCCGGCCCGCGGCGTGGTGCATCGGGGTGCAGGCTCCCTGTGCGGCGCGGGTCCTGCTCATCGGTCTGTTCGGCGGCTTTGCCCCGGCAGCAAACGCGGCGGCACAGGCCGTCCGCACCGGGCAGCTCACCCCGCGCCAAGCGGATGCGCTCCTGCCCGCCTGCGTCTGTTCCGGGCCGTCGTTCGTGGTCCTGACGGTCGGGCAGACGCTGCTCCACAGCACAGAGCTTGGCATCCTGCTGTTTCTGGCGCAGCTGAGTGCCGGGTATCTTACGGCTGCGCTGCTGAACCGGCTTTCGGGGGCAGAGCAGCCAGCCCCGTACACCGCTCCGCCGCCCGAAGTCCCGCCGCAGCTGACCGACCTTCTCACGCATGCGACCATGGCCTATCTGAAGCTCTGCGGCTTCGTGCTCTTCTTCCGGATGCTGGCGGCGGGGGTGGGCGCTGTGTTCCCGCCTGCCGTGGGCACCGTGTGCGCCATGCTGCTGGAAGTCTGCTCAGGCTGCGACCTTGCCGCCCGCACCGGGCCGTGGGGCAGTCTGCTCTGCTGCGCCGCCCTCAGTGTGCAGGGGCTTTCGGTCCTGCTGCAGGTCCGTGCGCTCTGCCCGCCCGAAATGACCCTGCGGCCCCTGCTTGCGGGGCGGCTGCTCCACCTGCCGCTTTCGGTGGGGCTGTTCTGGCTGCTTTTGCCGCAGGGGGAGCAGAGCGTCTTCAGCACCCTGCCGCCGCAGGTGGTCCCGATGCGTCGTCTGCCGCCGGATTGTCTGCTGCTGGTGTTCTTTGTGTGCTGCCTTGCCGTCTGCCAGCTGACCTGCCTTTTGCAAAAGCCAGACCCGGAACCAAAAGAAACAGTTGTGAATCGGGCTGAAAGATGATATAATAAGCATAAGCATTCAATGGCAGGGAACGCTCCCTGCAAAGATGGAAATAAAAAGAATGAGCGAACGCTCATTTCAGATGGAGGACCATAGAATGGATTTACAGAATATGGATCTTAACGGCGGGACCCTGCAGATTTCCACCGAGGTCATTGGCAAGATCGCGCGCTGCGCTGCACTGGAAGTGGACGGTGTGTCCGAGGTCTCCTGCGGCAAGCAGAACAAAAAAGTGAAGGACTTGCTGGAAGCCGCCAGCATCCAGCCGGCCGTTACCGTGGAAATGCGGGACGGCACCGCAGAGCTGACCCTGAATCTGGTGGTCGCTTTTGGTGCGCGCATCCCGGCCGTGGCCGAAAAAGTACAGGAAAACGTGAAGACTGCTGTTCAGAACATGACCAACGTGACCGTGAGCCGCGTCAATCTGGTCATTGCGGGTGTTGCCGCCGAAGAACAGGAATAAGGTGAGAGGAATACTATGGAAAATATTTTGCCCCGTCGTGAAGCCCGCGAGAATGCGTTTCTGCTGGCTTTTTCGCAGACGTTTGGTGACGTGCCCCTGCGGGAGGCTCTGCTCAACAACACCGAGGATGAAGAGCATCCCGTGGATGTGTTCGGCAAACGGTTGCTGAACGCTTACTATGACCATTCCGCTGAGGTGGACGACCTCATCAGCAGCCATCTGCGCAACTGGACCATGTCCCGTCTGCCCCGCGTGAGCCTGACGGTGCTGCGCCTGGCTCTGGCAGAGATGCTGTACGGCGACGAGAAAAAGGTTGGCGTCGTCATCAACGAGGCGGTCGAGCTGACCAAGAAATACGGAGCAGATGAGGATTACCAGTTCGTCAACGGTCTGCTGGGCACCGTCGCGCGGGAGCAGGGTTTGGACACTGCCGAAGATGCGGCGTCCGAAGAGCCGTGAGCCGCTATACACTGGGCATCGACACAAGCAATTATGCAACCTCTCTGGCAGTTTTTGACACAGCCGGAGAGGTTGTTTGTGCAAAGAAACGGTTTCTCCCGGTCAAGGAGGGCCAGCTGGGCCTCCGCCAGAGCGATGCGCTGTTCCACCACACCACCGCTCTGCCCGAAATGCTGGAAGAACTGAGCCGGGAGTTCGACCTGACGCAGATCGCGGCGGTGGGCGTTTCGCAGAAGCCCCGCCCCGTGGAGGGAAGCTACATGCCCTGCTTCCTGGCGGGCGTCAGTGCAGCCACGGCTTTTGCCAGAGCGCGGGGCATCCCACTCGTCCACACGACCCATCAGCAGGGGCATGCCGCCGCTGCTCTGTTTGCCGCCAAAGGGGAGGAGCTGTTCCGCCAGAAGGTGCTGCTCTTCCACATTTCCGGCGGCACCACCGACCTGCTGCTCTGCGACGAGGTCAGGCAGATCACGACGCTGGGCACCAGCAGCGATCTCTACGCCGGGCAGGCCGTGGACCGCGTGGGCGTCAAGCTGGGCTTTCCGTTCCCGGCAGGTGCCGAGGTCTCCCGCCTGGCAGCGCTGTGCGAAGAGTCCATCCGGCCAAAGTCCAGCGTCAAAGGGATGACGTGCAGTCTTTCCGGTCTGGAAAATCAGTGCAATGCGCTGCTGCAAGCCGGAAAAAGCCCGGAGTACGTCTGCAAATACTGCCTGCTCTGCGTGGCTGATACCGTCGTCCGGATGACAAAGGCGGCGCAGAAGGAATACCCCGGCCTGCCGGTGGTCTGCGCAGGCGGCGTCATGAGCAGCGACATCATCCGCGTGTGGGTGCAGCAGCGCCTGCCGCAGGTGTATTTCGTGCCGGGCCGGTATTCCAGCGACAACGCCATCGGTGTGTCCATCCTTGCCGCACGGGAGGCCGGATTATGGCTGAAGTGATCTCCGTCTCGGCGCTGAACCAATACGTCAAGACCCTGCTGGATGCCAACGACCTCCTGTTCGACCTTGCTCTCCGGGGCGAGATCGCGAACTTTGTTCAGAATGCCCGCAGCGGACACTGTTATTTCTCGCTGCGGGACGAGACGAGCAGCGTCAAAGCGGTGATGTTCCGGTCGGACGCGCGGCGGCTCGGTTTCCGCCCCGAAGAGGGGATGAAGGTCATCGTCCGCTGCCGCGCCACCCTGTACGAGCGAGACGGTGCGTTCCAGGTCTACGTCAACGACATGTTCCCGGACGGCATCGGTTCGGCGCAGCTCGCCTTTGAGCAGTTGAAAGCAAAACTCGACCGGGAGGGTCTGTTTGCCGCCGAACGCAAAAAGCCGCTGCCCCGGTTCCCGAAGTGCATCGGCCTCGTCACCAGCAAGACGGGGGCCGCGCTGCAGGATATCCGGAACGTCATCGGGCGGCGGTGGCCCGCCGTGCGGCTGCTGCTCTGCCCGGTCAGTGTGCAGGGATTTGAAGCGGCTGACGAGATCGCCGCAGCCATCGACCGGCTGGACAAGTCCGGTCAGGTGGACGAGATCATCGTGGCGCGCGGCGGCGGAAGCCGGGAAGACCTCTGGGTCTTCAATGCTGAGCGCATCGCGCGGGCCGCATCCCGCTGCAAAACACCGCTCATCAGCGCCATCGGTCACGAGATCGACTTTACGATCCTGGACTTTGTGGCAGACCAGCGCGCCCCGACCCCATCGGCTGCGGCAGAGCTTGCCGTGCCCGACCGGGCCGAATTTTCACGAAAATTATGCAATTTGGAAGAAAATATTCACATTTCTATCCAAAACAGGCTGAGTTTATGCTATAATAGGCTGGACGAAACGGTGCAGCCGCTTTCCCGGCAGAACATGCAGGCACAACTTGCAGGCCGCCAGCAGCAGTTGGAGGCAGTTTCCGGGCAGCTGCAAACGGCCGCACAGAAAAAGCAGCAGGACGCCGGGCTGCGTCTGCGCCATGCGGCTGCGCTGGCTGCAACGCTGAACTCGTATGGCGTCCTCGCGCGGGGCTATGCGCTCGTGCAGGACGAAAAAGGCCGCATCTGTGCGCCGGATGCCCTTCGCGAAGGGCAGAAGATGACGCTCTGCGGCGCAGTGAACCGCATCCATTGTACCGTGGATGCCGTGGAGGGACCCAATGAGAGCACCCAAGAGCTTTGAAGAAGGAATGGACCGGCTGGAAGGCATCCTTGACCAGATGCAGCAGCCGGAAACGACGCTGGCGGAATCGGTCAAGCTCTATGCGGAGGCCGCATCCCTGACCGATTACTGCCGCGCAACGTTGGAAAAGGCTTCGCTGCAGCTGGACGAGATCGACGCCAAGCGCACCGCCGCCCCGCAGCCGGAAGCAGACAACTAAGGAGGATCTATCAATGGATTACGCAAAGCAGTATCAGGAGTATCTGGTGCGGGTCAATGCTGCGCTGGAGACTGCCTGCAACACCTATCTGCCCGAAGAGTCGGACGTCTGCCGTGCGGCCCGCTACAGCCTGCTGGGCGGCGGAAAGCGCATCCGTGCTGTACTGGTGCTGGCCGTCTGCGATATGCTGAACGGCGATGCCGCCGCTGCCGACCAGTTTGCCGCAGCCGTGGAGATGCTGCACTGCTATTCGCTGATCCACGACGACCTGCCCTGCATGGACAACGACGACCTGCGCCGGGGCAAGCCCTCCTGCCACAAGGCATTTGGCGAGGCCACGGCCATGCTGGCTGGTGATGTCCTGCTGACCGAGGCGTTTGATGTCATCGCCAACGTCGAAGCCCCTGCCATCGTCAATGTGCGGGCGGCCAGGGCGCTGGGAGCCGGTGCGGGCAGCCGCGGCATGGTCTACGGCCAGGAGCTGGATCTGAAATATGAGGCTCTGGCTGCGACCGAAAAACAGCTGCGCCTCATCCACCGCAACAAGACCGGCGCGCTCATCAACGCAGCCGTCCAGATGGGCGCTGCCGCCGCGCAGGCCAACGAGACCCAGTGCCGGGAGCTGGAGGGCTACGCCTACGGCATCGGTCTGGTGTTCCAGATCGTGGACGATGTGCTGGACGTCATCGGCTCGCAGGAGCAGCTGGGCAAGCCCATCGGCAGCGACAGCGAGAACGGCAAGACCACCTTCGTCACTCTCTACGGCACCGAGGGTGCGATGGAGCTGGCCCACAGGCTGAACGAGCAGACCTGCGCGTCTCTGCGCGCAGAATTTGGCGAAAAGAGCGCCTTCCTGGAGCAACTTGCCAGGGAACTGCTGGTTCGCCGCAGCTGAACAAACAAAAAGAAAGAGAGCATAACATGCAACTGATCCGCGATGTTTTGAACCTGAATCCGATCCTGACGGTGGCGCTTCTGGCGTGGTTCGTCGCGCAGGTATTGAAGACCCTCATCAATTTTATCCTGCTGGGCAAGTTCCAGCTGGAGCGGATGTGGGGAGACGGCGGTATGCCCAGCGCCCACAGCGCGACCGTCTGCGCCATGGTCATCGCCACGGCCCGGAGCGAGGGCTTCGGCTCGGCAATCTTTGCGGTGGCCGCAGTCGTCGCCATCATCACGATGCACGACGCCATGGGTGTCCGCCGCGAGACCGGCGAACAGGCCAAGGTGCTGAACAAGATGATCGAGCAGTGGATCGACGTAACGGAAAAGAACGCCCCCTTCCTCCAGAACATGCACCTGAAGGAAATGGTCGGCCACACGCCGCTGCAGGTCCTGGCCGGTTTTGTGGTCGGCTGCGTGGTCGGGGCGCTGTACCCGATGGCGCTCTGAGTCGATTTCTGGCGGGCAGTCCCGCCGATTCCAAATTGTGAGAAGGACGTGAATCTATGAATTCGCCTTTGCTGGAAAAAATCTCGCAGCCCAGCGATCTCAAAAAGCTCTCCGGCCAGCAGGTCGAGCAGCTTTGTGCGGACATCCGCGAATTTTTATTGGAAAACGTATCTAAGACCGGCGGCCATCTGGCCTCCAACCTGGGGGCTGTGGAGCTGACGGTAGCGCTGCACCGCGTCTTTGCGACCCCGCAGGACGAGATCGTGTTCGATGTGGGCCACCAGTGTTATACGCACAAGCTGCTGACCGGCCGCCGCGAGGGCTTTGCAAAGCTCCGCCAGCTCGACGGCCTGTCCGGTTTCCCGAACCCCAACGAGAGTGAACACGACGCCTTCATTTCCGGCCACGGCAACACCGCGCTGTCGGTCGGCATCGGCATTGCGTGGGCCAAAAAGCTGCGGGGGGAGCCGGGGCAGGTGATCGTGCTCATCGGCGACGGTGCCTTTACCGGCGGCATGGTCTACGAGGGGATGAACAACATCGGCAGCCTGGACAATCTACTCGTCGTTCTGAACGACAACAAGATGTCCATCTCCAAAAATGTGGGTGCGCTGTCCCGCTACCTCAAGCGTCTGCGCACCACCAACCGCTACTTCGATGCCAAGGAGAATGTGCGCAGCTTTCTGGACCACGTGCCTGTGGTCGGCACACCGCTCAAGGTGACCATCCAGAACAGCAAGGCCATGGTGCGCCGCGCCATGTACCACTCCACCATGTTTGAGGATATGGGCTTCCATTACTACGGCCCCTTTGACGGCAACAATGAGCAGGAAGTCGAACGGATCCTGCGCAGCATCCATAAGCAGCCCGGCCCGCACTTCCTGCACGTCGTCACGAAAAAGGGCAAGGGTTACGCGCCCGCCGAGAGCAACCCCGGCAACTTCCACGGCGTCTCGAAGTTCGACCTCATCGACAGCATCCCGGACCCGGAGGTCGCCCCGAAGGAATCGTTCTCGACCGTATTCGGCAACCTGCTGAATCAGGAGGGAGCAGCGGACAAAACCATCTGCGCCATCACGGCAGCGATGAAGTACGGCACCGGTCTGCAATTCTTTGCACACACGCACCCGGAGCGGTTCTTTGATGTAGGCATGGCCGAGCAGCACGCAGTGACCTTTGCCGCCGGTCTTGCCAGCCAGGGGATGCTGCCGGTGGTCTGCATTTATTCCACCTTTTTACAGCGCTCCTATGACCAGATCATCCACGACGTCAACCTGCTCAATGAGAACGTCGTCTTCGCCATCGACCGTGCCGGTTTTGTCCCGGCCGATGGTGAGACCCATCAGGGCATCTTTGACCCGGCGTTCCTGAGCCAGGTCGGCATCCCCATCTATTCGCCGTCGAACTATGCAGAGCTGCGGCACTGGCTGCCGGTCCTGCTGGGCAAAGACCAGAAAGGCCCCCGTGCCATCCGCTATCCGCGCGGCGGCGAAAGCTCAGTGCTGGCGGCTTACGGCTGTTCGGGCAAAGCGTACGACCGGATGCACACGGCACCCGGCGCGCAGGTCGCACTGGTCAGCTACGCCGACGAAGTGGAGGATGTACTCCAGGCAGCTCAGATTCTGGGGGAGGAAAACCTACCCTGCGACGTTTATAAGCTTGTAAAGGTGTTCCCCTTTACAGATGATCTCATTGAAGAAATCCGTCGCTATCCGGTCGTTTTGTTTGCCGAAGAGTGTGTCGCCTGCGGCGGCATCGGCGAGCACCTCGAAGCCGCACTGTATCAGGCAGGCTGGAAGGGAACTTACATCCACCGGGCCGTTGAAAACGTTCGTCTGCCCCATGCGACCGTCCCGCAGATCAAGGAGGCGACCGGTCTGGACGCCGCCCATCTGGCGCAGGCAGTCCGTGAGCACAGGAAAGGAGAAACTGCATCTTGAAAATCCGATTGGATCAGTATCTGGTTCAGCATGGCCTGATCCAGAGCCGTGAACGTGCCAAAGCCATGATCATGTCCGGCGTCGTCTTCGTCAACGAGCAGAAGGTGGACAAGGCCGGTGAGATGATCAAGGAAGACGCCAAAGTCGAGGTGCGCGGCCACGACATCGGCTATGTCAGCCGCGGTGGTCTGAAGCTGGAAAAAGCAATGCAGTGCTTCCCACTGACCCCCAACGGCAAGGTCTGCATGGACATCGGTGCGTCCACCGGCGGCTTCACCGACTGCATGCTCCAAAATGGTGCGGTCAAGGTCTATGCCGTCGATGTCGGCTACGGCCAGCTGGCCTGGAAACTGCGCACCGACGAGCGGGTCGTGAACATGGAACGCACCAACATCCGCAGCGTCACCCCCGACCAACTGGGCGAACCCATTGAATTTTTCAGTGTGGATGTCTCGTTCATCTCGCTGCATCACATCTTCCCGGTGGCGCAGGCGATCACTACACCGGACGCCATGGGCGTCTGTCTGGTCAAGCCGCAGTTCGAGGCCGGCCGCGAAAAGGTTGGCAAGAACGGCGTCGTGCGCGACCCGGCCACCCATTGCGAGGTGCTGCACAATGCGATGGGCTACGCAGCGGCCAACGGCTTCGCCGTGCGCGGGCTGGATTTCAGCCCCGTCAAAGGCCCGGAAGGCAACATTGAGTACCTGATGTTCGTGCAGAAGAGCGCAGAGCCCGCCGTGCTGGACGACAGTGTGGCAAAACAGGTCGTGGAAGCCAGCCATTCGACGCTGGACCACTGAGAGCAGAAAGAAGGTGCTGGGTGTGACTGTTTATATTTCACCCAACCCCGGCAAAGCGATGGCCTACGGCATCTCGCAGCGGGCCGCGCAGATCCTGCTGACCCACGGTGCCAGAGTGCTGATGCAGACCGACCTCAAGGCTGTGTGCGACACGATGGGCGTGGAGTATCTGCCGCAGGAGGAATGCCTCGAAAAAACGGATGTCATCCTGACCATCGGCGGGGATGGCACCATCCTGCACGAGGCCAACCTCTCGCTGGAATACCGGAAGCCCATCCTCGGCATCAACCTGGGGCGCTGCGGCTTTCTGGCCACCTGTGAGATCAACGAGATGGAACAGAAGCTCTCTGCCGTTGCGCGGGGAGATTATCTGCTGGACAACCGGATGCTGCTTTATGTCCGCGTTCTGGGCGACGACAGCTGGGAGGGCCACGCCCTCAACGATGTCGTCATCACCAAAGGCCGTTTGCAGCAGGCCATTGATTTCAGCATCTACTGCGATGACATCCTGGTCGAGCATTACCGCGGAGATGGTGTGATTGTGGCTACGCCAACCGGCTCCACGGCCTATTCACTGGCGGCCGGCGGGCCCATCCTGGACTCGCAGACCAAGGGCGTGGTCGTCACGCCCATCTGCCCGCACAGTCTGGCCAGTCCGGCCATGGTGTTTGCACAGGAACGCAAGATCAACATCTGCGTCGGTCAGGTCGCGGACGAGGAAGTCTTCGTCAGCTGCGATGGTGCGGCAGGCTATTCTCTGCATGCCGGTGCCACCGCCGAAGTGCGGCTGAGTGACCAGATCGTGCAGCTCATCACCTTCAGCAAAGCCGACCAGTTTCAGGCCATTGACCAGAAACTGCGCGGCAGACGGTAAGTTTTGACAGAAAGGGGAACCGATATGGCCAGCAGCCGAGGCGATGCCAAAACCAAGCGGGAGCGTCAGCAGACGATCCTGCGGCTGATCCAGGAGTATCCGATCAGCCGTCAGGAGTCCCTGCTCGACCACCTGCGAAATGAGGGATTCGATGCCACACAGGCCACGATCTCCCGCGATATTCGGGAGCTCAGCCTGGTCAAAGCGGCCACAAGCACCGGCTACCGGTATGTTTCCAGCCACAACGAGGCGCTGAACCCGAAGATCCAGAGCCGTTTTGAGACGATCTTCCACGAGTCTGTTCTGGGGGTGGATTTTGCCGGACACGTCGTTCTGGTCAAATGCTACTCCGGCATGGCGAACGCCGCCTGTGAGGTGTTTGACGCCCTGAAATGGAAAAATGTTGTCGGAACCTTGTCCGGCGACGATACCTTCCTGATTGTGGCCCGCTCGGAGCGCGATGCAAAGACCATCTGCTCGGAGCTGACCCACCACATCGGACAGAAATAATGCGGGAGAAATTACCATGCTGAGCAGCCTGCAAATTGAAAATGTTGCAGTCATCCAGAAAGCCGACGTGCATTTTGAAAAGGGCCTGAACGTCCTCACCGGCGAGACGGGCGCGGGCAAGTCGATTTTGATCGACTCCATCAATGCCATTCTCGGCAACCGGACGTCCAAAGACCTTGTGCGCACCGGGGCGGCCAAAGCGGTCATCCGTGCCGCCTTTGATGACGTGCCGGGTGCCGTGCTGGACAGCCTGGAAAAGGCCGGATATGAGCGCTCCGATGCCCTGACCCTGAGCCGCGAGATCACAGCCGAGGGCAAAAGCACCTGCCGCATCAATGGGATGCCTGCCACAGCCGCCATCCTGCGGGAACTGTGCGGCGGGCTGATCAACATCAACGGCCAGCACGACTCCGTCGGCCTGCTGAACCCGGCCCATCACGAGGGGATTTTGGATGCCTATGCGCAGAATGGTGCCGCATTTCAGGCGTACTATACCGTTTACCGGGAGCTGATCAAGGTCAAAAAAGAGCTGGATGCCATCATCACCGATGAGACAGAAAAGCAGCGGAAGATCGACCTGCTGAGCTATCAGGTGCAGGAGATCGAGGATGCCGCCCTGACAGAAGGCGAGGAGGAGACGCTGAACGCCCGCCGCAAGGTGCTGGCGAACGCCTCCACCATCCGGGAGCGGATCTCTCAGTGCTATGCGCTTCTTTCCGGCGATGATGAGACGCCCGGCGCGGTGGACCTGCTGGGCGAAGCCTCCAACGCGATCGACGCAGCAGCGCAGGTGGACAACACGCTTTCGGATGCCGCCGGGCAGCTGCTCGATCTCTATTATACGGCCAAAGACGTCTCGGCGGACCTCATCGGGCGGCTGGACGGATATGATACAAATGATGCAGAACTGGACGAGATCGAGCAGCGCATCGACCTCATCTACAAGCTCAAGCGCAAGTATGGCGACACGGTGGAAGACATCATCGCCTTTGGAAAGGCCGCGCGGGAGGAGCTGGACCGCATCCAGTTTTCGCAGGAGCGGGCCGAACATCTGCAAGCGGAAAAGCACCGTCTGTATGTTCTGGCACGGGACAAGGCCGAGGTCCTGACCCAGACCCGCCTGCGGGCCTTTGAGGAGCTGAACAGGCGCATCTCCGGTACGCTGGATTTCCTCAACATGCCCGGTGTCCGGATGACGCTCCGCCATGCGCGCGGCCCGCTGGCCAGCCATGGACAGGACAGCGTGGAATTTTATATTTCCACCAACCCCGGTGAAGCCCCGAAGCCTCTGGCTAAGATCGCGTCCGGCGGCGAGCTGAGCCGCATCACGCTGGCCATCAAGAACGCGATGGCCGATAAAGACGCCGTGCCCACCGTCATCTACGATGAGATCGACAGCGGCGTTTCGGGCAAGGCGGCCAGCCGCATCGGCGAGGTGCTCAAGCAGAGCGCGCAGGATCATCAGATCCTCTGCATCACGCACACGGCACAGATCGCCGCTCTGGCCGACTGCCATCTGCTCATTCAGAAAAATGTTGCAAACGAGCGCACCTATACCGAGATCCATCCGCTGGATCAGGAGGGCCGGGTGGATGCTCTGGCGCACATCATCTCCGGCGACCATGTCACCGAACTTTCCCGTGCCAACGCACGGGAAATGCTGGGCCTTGCCGAGAGCGAAACTCGTGATTGACAAGTTTCTGGAATTGTGCTACACTGGCTTATGTTGAAAGGCGATGAAGGGAACAAGTACCCTGAAGCGCTCTGCCCAGAGAGGTCCCGGTCGGTGCAAGGGGCGTGCAGAGCAGCGGGGGAAATACCTCCCGGAGCTGTAAGCTGAATGAGAGAACTCTCTAGTAGGCTGTGCCGCGTGCGAGCGTTACAAACGCAGGAGTGTCGTCCTACTCTGGGGCATGCACTCGTGAGGCCGCTTCCGTGAGGGAACGGCAAACAGAGGTGGTACCGCGAACATTTCTCGCCCTCTGCCAAATTTATTTTGGCAGAGGGCGTTTTTTATCCCTCTGCCCACAAAACAGGAGGAAAAAACTCATGACTCTGTACGAAGAACTCAAAGCCCGCGGCCTGGTGGCGCAGATCACCGACGAGGAGATCATCGACCTCATCAACAACGGCAAGGCAACCTTCTACATCGGCTTCGACTGCACTGCCGACAGCCTGACCGCAGGCCATTTCATGGCGCTGACCCTGATGAAGCGCCTGCAGATGGCTGGCAACAAGCCCATCGCTCTGATCGGCGGCGGCACCACCATGATCGGCGATCCCTCCGGCCGCACCGACATGCGCAAGATGCTGACCAAAGAGGACATCGCCCACAATGCCGCCTGCTTCAAAAAGCAGATGGAAAAGTTCATCGACTTCTCCGAGGGCAAGGCCCTGATGCTGAACAACGCCGACTGGCTGCTGAACCTGAACTACGTCGAGCTGCTGCGTGACGTGGGTGCCTGCTTCTCGGTCAACAACATGCTGCGCGCCAAGTGCTACGAGCAGCGGATGGAGAAGGGCCTGTCCTTCCTCGAATTCAACTACATGATCATGCAGAGCTACGACTTCTACTACATGTTCCAGCACTACGGCTGCAACATGCAGTTCGGCGGCGACGACCAGTGGAGCAACATGCTGGGCGGCACTGAGCTCATCCGCCGCAAGCTGGGCAAGGACGCCTACGCCATGACCATCACCCTGCTGACCGACTCCCAGGGCAAGAAGATGGGCAAGACCGCCGGCAACGCCGTCTGGCTCGACCCCAACAAGACCAGCCCCTTCGAGTTCTACCAGTACTGGCGCAATGTCGGCGATGCCGATGTCATGAAGTGCATCCGGATGCTGACCTTCCTGCCACTGGAGCAGATCGACGAGATGGCCACCTGGAAGGATCAGCGCCTGAACGAGGCAAAGGAGATCCTGGCCTACGAGCTGACCAGCATGGTCCACGGCAAGGAAGAGGCCGAAAAAGCCCAGAACGCCGCCCGCGCCCTGTTCAGTGGTGCAGCCGATACCGAGCACATGCCCACCACCCAGCTGACCGAGGCAGACCTGACGGACGGCTCCATCGGCATCCTGACCGTGATGGTCAAGGCCGGTCTGGCCGCCTCCAACGGCGAGGCCCGCCGTCTGGTCACCCAGGGAGGCGTCCTCGTTGATGGCGAGAAGGTCGCCGCTCCCACCGTCAGCTTCACGGCAGAGCAGCTGACCAATGGCATCGTCATCAAGAAGGGCAAGAAGATCTACCACAAGGTCACGCTGTAAAGCGCTTTTGCAAAACACAGCAAACCACCCATAACATTAAGAGCCGCCCGCTTCTCAAAACCGAGAAGCAGGCGGCTCTTTTTGCACGTTGAAATATTCCGGGATCAATCGGGCTTTTTTACAGCTCGAATGCCTTCTTCAGCACATCGTAGGCAGCATCTTCGTTTTCTGCGCGAACCAGAAGAGAAATATCCAGATCGCTGGTGGTGATGAGCAACACTTCGATGTCTGCCATGGCCAGAGCGTTCAGGGCACGGGCTGCCACACCGCAGCTGGTGACCATCTCTTCACCAAAGAGGTTCAGCTTGGAGTAGCCCACGCTGATGAGCGGGGAAGCCTTGGCATCCTTGTCGAGGTTGGCGGCCGAGATGGCTTTCATCACGAGGGGCAGGTCGCTGGCCGAGGCCGTAAAGCTGAAATCCATGGTGGTGCCATGGGGGGCGCTCTGGCTGATCATATCCACCACGACGCCGGTATCCGCAAAAATCTGCAGATACCGTGCCAGACTGTTGCCCTTGAACTCGACATCCTGGACGCTGATCATCATCAGACTGGGTTCAATGTTGATCTTCGAAACACCGTACATAGTAAACACTCCATTCTGCCCATACGGGCTGCAAGATCCGGCAGGATCACATTTCTGCGATCATGTTACCCATATTGTACAGTCCCGGCTCCTTTTTTGCAAGATAAACAGCGGCATTGATGGCACCGTTTGCAAAAATGCTGCGGGAATAGGCGGTATGCTTGAGGGTGATGACCTCGTCCGGGCCGCAGAACAGCACTTCGTGGTCGCCCACGATGCTGCCGCCGCGCACCGAGCTGATGCCGATCTCCTTGGGGTTGCGCTTCTGGCGGACGGAGGAGCGGTCGTAAACGTAGTGATATGCGCCGTCGTTCTCTTCGTTGATGGCGTCGGCCAGCATCAGAGCCGTGCCGCTGGGGGCATCCAGCTTGTTGTGGTGGTGTTGCTCCACGATCTCCACATCATACGCGGCACCCAGAATGGCCGACGCGCGCTTGCACAGCTCGGACAGCACATTGATGCCGATGGACATATTGGCGCTCTTGAACACGGGCACCGTGCGGGACAGCTGCACGACCTTGAGCTGCAGCTCTTCGGACAGACCGGTGGTGCATACCACGATGGGCAGCTTGTGGGCCTCGCAGTAGGGCAGGGCCTTTTCCACGGCAGCGGGGGAGCTGAAGTCGATGACCACATCGCCCTTGCCGTCCAGCTTTTCCAGGCTGTCGTAAACGGGGATGCCGTTCTGCTCGCCGTCCTTCACATCGATGCCGGCAATGACACGGCAGTCCTCCCGCTGGGCGATCATCTCGCACAGCACATGTCCCATCCGGCCGCCGATGCCCTGAATGATAATATCCGTCATTTGATCTTACCTCGTTCTTTGATTTTCCGAAAAGGCCAAATGCCCGGAAGAACGTTCCACCGGGCATTTGTGCGTTGTTCTGTTGTTATTTCAGGAGGCCTTCTGCGGCAAGCGCCTGTTCGATCTTCTCCTTGTGCGCGTCGCTGGGCTCCACCAGAGGCAGGCGGCAGGCACCGGCGTTCCAGCCCAGCACGTTCATGGCGTACTTGACCGGGATGGGGTTGACCTCGCAGAAGAGAGCGTCTGCCAGCGGCAGGATCTCCAGCTGCAGCTGGCAGGCCTTCCGGGTGTCACCGTCGAACCAGGCCTTGCAGCAGTCGTGCATCAGCTCCGGCTTGACGTTGGAGACGACGCTGATGACGCCCTTGCCGCCGAGGGACAGCAGGGGGACCACCTGGTCGTCGTTGCCGGAGTAGATGTTCAGCTCGTCACCGCACAGCTGCGCGATCTTCGCCACCTGCGAAATGTTGCCGGACGCTTCCTTGATGCCGTTGATGAGCGGGTGCTTGCTCAGCTCCAGAGCCGTCTCCGGGGCAATGTTCAGGCCGGTACGGGAGGGTACGTTGTAGAGGATGACCGGGATCCCAGCCGCATCGGCCATGGCGGTGAAGTGCGCGATCAGGCCTGCCTGGCTGGTCTTGTTGTAGTACGGGGTGACCAGCAGCAGGGCATCGGCGCCGCACTCGGCAGACTTTGCAGCCAGTGCGCAGCCGTGGTCGGTGTCGTTGGAACCGGCACCCGCGATGACGGGCACCCGGTGGTTGACGGTATCAACGGTGAACTTGATGGCAGCCAGCTGCTCTTCATCGGTCATAGTGGAACACTCACCGGTGGTTCCGCAGATGACGATGGCATCGGTGCCGCGCGCGATCTGGTCCTCGATGATGCGGCCCAGCTCGTCAAAATTGACGCTGCCATCCTCGTACATCGGGGTGATGATCGCTACGCCCGCGCCGGTAAAGACAGGATTTTTCATAGTGTAAGATCTCCTTTTGCTGTGTTTGGGAACGCAGATCAGTCAAAATAGCCCTTGGCGGCCAGCAGCTCTGCCAGCAGGACCGCGCCGCCTGCCGCACCGCGCAGGGTGTTGTGGCTCATGCAGGCGAACTTGTAATCGAACAGGGTATCCTCCCGCAGACGGCCCAGGCAGACGGCCATGCCGTGCTCGGTGTTGCGGTCCAGCTTTGGCTGGGGACGGTCGTTCTCGGTGAAGTAGTGCAGGAACTGCTTGGGTGCGCTGGGCAGCTCCAGCTCCTGCGCAGGGCCGCGGAAGTTAGCCCAGGATGCAAGGATCTGCTCCTTGGTGGGTTTCTTATCAAAGCTCACGAAGACCGCAGCGGTGTGGCCGTCGGAGACGGGAACACGGAAGCACTGTGCGGTGATGACGGGCTTCTCGGCATTGACGATCCGGTCGCCCTCGATGTGGCCCCACAGCTTCAGCGGCTCCTGCTCGCTCTTCTCTTCCTCGCCGCCGATGTAGGGGATGACGTTGTCCACGATCTCCGGCATCCGATCAAAGGTCTTGCCCGCACCGGAGATGGCCTGGTAGGTGCAGACCAGCGCCTTGCTGACGCCGAAATCCTTCATCAGGGGATGCAGGGCCGGCACATAGCTCTGTAGGCTGCAGTTGGACTTGACGGCGATGAAACCGCGCTTGGTGCCCAGACGCTTGCGCTGTGCCGGGATGATCTCAATGTGGTCGGCGTTGATCTCCGGCACCACCATCGGCACATCCGGGGTGCCGCGGTTGGCGCTGTTGTTGGAGACGACCGGGCACTCTGCCTTGGCATAAGCCTCCTCAAGCGCCTTGATCTCGGCCTTGGGCATATTGACGGCGCAGAAGATGAAGTCCACCTGCGAAGCGACCTCTTCCACCTTGGAAGCGTCCAGCACGACCATCTTCTTCACGCTTTCGGGCATCGGGGTGGTCATGGCCCAGCGGGAACCGACAGCCTCCTCATAGGTCTTGCCTGCACTGCGGCCGGATGCGGCCAGGGTGGTCAGTTTGAACCAGGGGTGATTCTCCAACAGTGTGATGAAGCGCTGACCGACCATGCCAGTCGCACCGACAACGCCAACTTTATACTGTTTTTCCATTTCCAGCACCTTTCCTTTCAAAAAAAACGAAATTCACACAGAGCGCAGGCTTGCAAACCGGACGCCCATGCAATATAATAGATACCGCTTATACAGATTTTATGATAACATTGATACGACCTTCGTGTCAATCATCGGAAAGGCAAATGCGAAGCATGTTAAAAAAAGATTTTTGGTACGATTTACCCAAAGAACTCATTGCACAGGAGCCTGCGGACCCTCGTGATGCCGCGCGCCTCATGGTCCTGAGCCAGAAAGACGACAGCATCCAGCACCGGATCTTCCGCAACCTGCCGGAATATCTGGAGCCCGGCGACCTGCTGGTCGTAAACAATTCCAAGGTCCTGCCTGCCCGCATCGTGGGCGTCAAGCAGCCCACCGGCGCAGTCTGTGAGCTGCTGCTGCTCCGCCAGGTCAAGGGCGACCAGTGGGAATGCCTGGCCAAGCCCGGCAAGCGGATGCAGCCGGGCACGAAGGTCAGCTTCGGCGACGGCACCCTGACCGCCGTGGTGGACGAGACGCTGGAAGACGGCAACAAGTTCGTTACATTCTATTATGACACCGAGACCCTTTATGAAAAGCTGGACGAATTTGGCAAAATGCCTCTGCCGCCCTACATCACCAAGCAGCTGGATGACCAGAGCCAGTACCAGACCGTCTATGCCAAGGAGCTGGGCAGCGCCGCCGCCCCCACGGCAGGCCTCCACTTTACCCCTGAGCTGATGGACACCATCCGCGCCAAGGGGGTCGGCATCGCTGAAGTGACGCTGCATGTGGGCCTCGGCACCTTCCGCCCCGTGATGGAGGATGAAATCACCGACCACAAGATGCACAGCGAGTGGTACTCCATCAGCGAGGAGACCGCCCAGCGCATCCGGGAGACCAAGGCCGCCGGGCACCGCGTCATCGCCGTCGGCACCACCAGCTGCCGCACCCTGGAGGCTGTCGCCGCTAAGTACGGCGAGATCAAAGCCTGCAGCGGCAACACGTCCATCTTCCTGTATCCCGGTGTCCAGTTCCACTGCATCGACGGCCTCATCACCAACTTCCACCTGCCCGAAAGTACCCTCATCATGCTGGTATCGGCGCTCTACGGCTACGAAAAGACCATGGCTGCATACAAGGTCGCTGTGGAACAGAAGTACCGCTTTTTCAGTTTTGGCGACGCGATGCTGATCGTCTGATACAAAATTCGCGCTTTTTGCGATATTTGTATGTAGAGAAAAGCAATGGCTCAATGTTGATTGCGGCAAGAATCTCATCAAGAAAGATAACGATCCGTCGTTCTCTGGTACACTATTTCTGATGACGCCGCAGGTCTGCGGCACAGGATGCACGGCTGTTTTCCGTGCACAGAAAGGAAACGTTTATGCCTTCTTTGACCACGTACAAGCTCCTCAAGCAGGAGCACGACGCCCGGCGGGGCGAGTTCAAGACCGTGCACGGCACCGTGCAGACCCCGGCGTTCCAGAACGTCGCAACGGCAGGTGCCATCAAGGGCGGCCTGTCGGCACAGGACCTGAAGGATATCGGTGCGCAGGTCATGCTCTGCAACACCTACCACCTTCATCTGCGCCCCGGCGACAAGCTGGTGGCCGACATGGGCGGCCTGCACAAGTTCACCCGCTGGAACGGCCCCATCCTGACCGACAGCGGCGGATTTCAGGTGTTCAGCCTGTCCAAGCTACGCAAGATCACCGAAGAAGGTGTGACCTTTGCGTCCCATCTGGACGGACACCGGATCTTTATGGGCCCGGAAGAGAGTATGCAGATCCAGGCGAACCTGGGCTCGACCATCGCCATGGCCTTTGATGAGTGTGTGGAGAACCCTGCACAGCACGATTATTCCAAGGCCAGCTGCGACCGCACCGTCCGCTGGCTGGCCCGCTGCAAAGCGGAGATGGCCCGCCTGAAGCACGAGGGCAGAGCCGTCAACCCGGACCAGCTTCTGTTTGGCATCAACCAGGGCTGCACCTTTGCCGACCTGCGGGTCGAGCACATGAAGCAGATCGCCGAGATGGACCTCGATGGCTATGCCATCGGCGGCCTGGCAGTGGGCGAACCCACCGATGTGATGTATGAGATGATCAGCCAGGTGGAGCCTCACATGCCCAAGGATAAGATCCGCTACCTGATGGGCGTCGGCACACCCGGCAACATCATCGAAGCAGTTTCCCGCGGCGTGGACCTGTTCGACTGCGTCATGCCCAGCCGCAACGCCCGCCACGGCCACCTGAACACCTGGGGCGGCATCATCAACATCAAGAATGCCAAGTACGAGCGCGATGAGCGCCCCATCGACCCCACCTGCGGCTGCCCGGCCTGCCGGAACTACTCCCGCGCCTATATCCGCCATCTGTTTAAGGCGGAAGAGCTGCTGGGGATGCGTCTGGCCGTCATGCACAACCTGTGGTTCTACAACCACCTGATGGAGCGCATCCGCGACGAGCTGGATGCAGGCACCTTCACCGCCTTCCATGACCGCTATGTGAAGCTCCTGGATACAAGAATCTGAGTTTTTCGCACTTTGGCCTTGCAACCGCCCGAAGAAGGGTTTATAATAAGATTATCTGAATTTTGAGAGGAGATTTTGCCCATGCAATTTCTGACGACTACGACCGAAAGCTACATCAGCCTGTTCTTCACCCTGGCTCTGATGCTGGTTCTGCTCTATTTCATGATCTATCGTCCCCAGAAGAAGCAGGAGAAGAAGGACGCTGCCATGCGTGCTGCTCTGGAGATCGGCGATCAGGTCACTACCATCGGCGGTGTGATCGGTCGTGTGGTTGCCATCAAGGACGACACCTTCGTTCTGGAGACCGGCGCTGACCGCGTGAAGATCCGCTTCACCAAGAATGCCATCAGCTCTGTTGAGAAGCTGAACATGGACAACGCTCCCGCTAAAAAGTAATTTCAAGACCCGGTACTTTTTCACGCGCCTTCCTGCATACAGTAGTGCAGGGAGGCGCGTTTTTATGTCTGAACAAAAGAAGATCTCCGTAGGGGCGGCGCTGCTGGCGTTCGGCATCGGCGGCGCGTTTGCCGGTGCCTGCATGGCAGGGCTGGCGTATCTCATGGCCCAGCATGGGCTTTCGCAGGCTGCGGCCTGGCCGATGGCAAGCGCTGCGGTCTGCGCGGGCAGCCTGCTCAGCGGGTGGCTGGCTGCATTTTTTCAGCGCAGCCGCGGGCTGGTCTGTGGAGCCATCCAGGGGGCAATGTTTGTACTGCTCCTGACCGGGTTTGGTCTCTATGCCGGGTTTGCACCCGCAGAAATGCAGCTTGTGCGGTTTGCTCTGGTGTTTTTATTTGGCTGTCTGGGCGGCATCTTCGGGATGCTGCGCACCGAACGGCGGCATCACTGAAACGATTCGAGAGCACAAAACAGGAGGAGTTCAAAGATGTGGGTCTATCAGAAGCCGGAATCGTCCGAACCCTTGGAACCGCTGTCTGCACCGTCTGTGCCGGACAGCACCCCGCTCAAAACCAACGTTACGCTTCCGGAACCAAACGAGCCGTTCCCGGCGAATGCACCATCGCAAGCGGTCCCGACCGTTCCGGAGCCGATGGAAACGCCCCGGAAACACTCTCTGCGGGCCGATCACAGCTGCATCCTGCTGGCGGGTGCGTATTTGTTCGGGACCTTTCTTGCGGGTGTTCTATCTGCTCTGTGCAGCGCCGGCGAGCTGGAAACGCTCGACTATTATCTCAGCTGCTGGCGGACTTCCTTTGCAGCGGAAACGGCGGCTCAGGCAATGGGCCTTTTCCGGACGGAACTTCTGACCGCCTCCGGGGCGCTGACCGTTTTGCTTCTGCTGGGTCTGTCCGCAATTGGTTCGCTGCCCATTTTCTGTTTTCTGATCCTCTATGGGGCCGGGGCAGGGATGCTGTCCTTTCAGCTGTTGACCAACCTGAACTGGAAGGCACTGTTGGTCTATTCCGCCGCATCCGGGCTTCCGACCGCGCTTGCCGCCGGCTGTCTGTGTCTGTTCGGCGCATTGGCGCTGCAGATCAGTGGAAAGATCCAGCGCTGCTCCTTCGGAACGTCGCTTTACTCCGCCGGAGCCTGGAGCCTGGTCGGCCAGTTCGTCCGCACACTGTTTCTCCTGCTTCCCATCTGCGGTGCCGCAACGGGGATGCTGTATCTGTGTGGGCAGATGAAGGGGTTCTAAGAAGTTCGCGCAAAAAACAAATTCCTATCTTGACACTCACCGGCTTTTATGGTAGAATACATCACGTTGCAGAACATTGGTCTGCTACTGTGGCTCAGCCGGTAGAGCAGCTCACTCGTAATGAGCAGGTCGTCCGTTCGAATCGGATCAGTAGCTCCAAAAGTCCTACGAATTATCGCTAGATTTTGCGAAATTCGTAGGACTTTTTCTTATTTACGAAGTGCCCGAATGAATTTTTTGTAACACTTTTTGCAACATGGTCTTGTCGGCAACATTTTCTAATGGTCTGCATCGAGTTTTTGCTCGATAGATTCCTTCGCTAAAATTTTGTGCAATTTTCACAGTTTTCTTCTTGCACTTTTGGTGGTACAATAAGCATGGAATTCTATTGAGATTTCGGGAGGAGCCGTATGGCTGAAAAGAGCATCGAACTGGATAGTGTGGAGATCGCGGCGGCGGTTTTTGGCAACTGTGACCGCAACATCCGCCTGTTGGAGAAAGAGTTTTCCGTCACGGCTGTCTGCCGCGGCACAATGCTTCGCCTGTCGGGTGAAAGCGCCAATGTTGCCGCTGCGGCACGTGCCATTGAGGGGATGCTTCTTCTGATCGAGAATCATACCCCGCTGGAAGAGCAGACCGTGCGATATTGCTTGAGCCTCGCGCATGATGGCGAGGAAAAGCGCGTCAAAGAGCTGACGGAGGATTTCGTGACCGTCACCGTAAAGGGGCGGCCGATCCGCCCCAAAACGCTGGGGCAGAAGGAATACCTCAACGCCATCCGCAAGAATGCAGTGACCTTTGGCGTCGGCCCGGCGGGTACGGGTAAAACGTATCTGGCTGTCGCAATGGCCGTCAAAGCCTTTAAGGCAAAAGACGTTTCTCGTATCGTCCTGACTCGCCCGGCGGTGGAAGCAGGGGAGAAGCTTGGTTTTCTGCCCGGCGACCTGCAGCAGAAGGTAGACCCTTATCTGCGCCCGCTCTACGACGGTCTGTTCGATATGCTGGGGGCCGAAACGTATGAGCGTCTGGTGGAGAAGCAGATCATCGAGGTCGCGCCGCTCGCATACATGCGCGGACGCACCCTGGATGACTCGTTTATCATTCTGGACGAAGCGCAGAATACCACCCCCGAACAGATGAAGATGTTTCTGACCCGTATGGGTGTAGGTTCCAAAGTGGTCGTGACCGGCGATGTGACACAGATCGACCTGCCCGACCGTACCCGCAGCGGTCTTGTGGACGCGCTGCAGATCCTGAAAAATGTGGACGGCATTGCACAATGCTACTTTACCGAAAAGGATGTTGTGCGTCATCGTCTGGTCCAGGAGATCATCAAAGCATACGAAGCCGCCGCGCACCCCGCCAAGCGCTGAGAGCCAGGACGCTTTCAAAAAGGCAGCATAAAAAGAAAGGAGTGGACTGTTATGTCCAATAAAGTTTTGATCACCAATTCCCAGAAGGCTGTGAAGGTCCCGTCGGGCCTCCGCATCCTGATCCGCCGTGCCTGCAATGCCGTGCTGGAATATGAACATTTCGATGACCCTGCTGAGATCAGCGTGACCTTCGTTGACAATGCTTCCATTGCGGAGCTGAACAACCAGTATCGCAACAAACCTATGCCCACGGACGTTCTGAGCTTTCCTCTGGGCGAAAACGGCGTGTACGATGTCGATGAGAACAACGGCTGCAAGATGCTGGGCGATATCGTCATCAGCATGGAGCGCGCACAGGAACAGGCCACGCTCTACGGTCATCCGCTGCAGCGCGAAGTCGCCTTCCTGACGGTGCACTCGATGCTGCATCTGCTGGGCTATGACCACGAGAACGGCGGTCTGGAAGCCATGCGGATGCGCGAGAAGGAAGAGGCCGTGCTGACCCAGCTCGGTCTACCCCGCACGGTCAGCTACACGGAATAACACAGAAGCCTTGGAAGGGATAGGAGTTCTATTTTGAAAAACGCAGCCCCAATGCAGCAGCATTATGAGACCTCTTCGGTCTTTGTGGCCGTCATCGGCCGGCCGAACGTCGGCAAATCCAGCCTGACAAATCGTCTGGTCGGTGAGAAGGTGGCCATCGTCACCTCCAAGCCCCAGACGACCCGTACCCGCATCACCGGTGTGGTGACGCGCGGGCCGTTGCAGTATGTCCTGCTCGATACGCCGGGCGTACACAAGGCACACAACAAACTGGGCAAACGGATGGACAAGACGGCCAGCGATTCCATCGCGGACGTTGATGTCTCCATGATGCTGTTTGAGCCATACGGTGCACTCAATGAGCCGGAAATGGTCCTTGTGGACGCTCTGCGCAGCAGCGGCGGCCCGGCCATTGCCGTCATCAACAAGACCGACCTCGTCAAAGACCCGGTGGACCTCGAAGCCCGCAAGGCAGAGCTGAAGGCGCTCGGTGTCTTTGATGCCATCTATACCGTCAGCGTCCGCGCCGACGACCGCTGCGAGGAGCTGTTCGACGCGCTGAGCCAGTATGCGGTAGAAGGCCCTCACTATTTTGACGATGACGCCTACACGGACATGCCCGAAAAAGAGCTGGTGGCTGAGGTCATCCGCGAAAAGGCGCTGCTGTTCATGCGGGACGAGATCCCGCACGGCATCGCTGTCGTGGTGGAGCGCTTCAAAGAGCGGCCCGGCACCGACCTTGTGGACATCGACGTCAACATTTACTGCGAACGTGAGAGCCACAAGGGCATGGTCATCGGCAAGGGCGGCGCGATGCTGAAGAAGATCGCCAGCGCGGCCCGTGCAGACTGCGAGGAGTTTCTCGGCTGCCGTGTCAATCTGCAGTGCTGGGTCAAAGTCAAAGCCGACTGGCGTGACAATGAGTTTTTGCTGAACAATTTTGGCTTCAAGCAGAACCCGAACAATCGCTGAGCCTGCGCCGCGATTCGGACAGATTTTCCACGGGTGGTGCGCTAGGATAAAGGCAACACTATCATGGGCGGCATCTGCCGCGCAGAAAGGGGAGGCCTATGGGCGCTGACGCACACTGGCAGGCATTTGCCTGCACCGGAAACATCCTCCGCTACCTGGATTACAGGCAGCAGAACGCGGAACAGCCTGCTGTTCCGGCAGGAGAAGATACTGATGGATACGATCGTAACGATGGGGCTCGTCCTGCGGGAGACCCGGTACAAAGAGGCTGACCGGATCCTGACCATCCTGACACCGGAGCTTGGTGTGATCTCGGCTTCGGCGCCGAACAGCCTGCGGCTGAAGAGTAAATTATTCAGCGCCTGCGGGCTTTTTTGTTACTCGGAATTTGTCCTTGTTCCGGGGCGGAATATGTACACGGTCCGGGAGGCTTCGGTCAACACCATTTTCCACGGAGTTTCTTCCTCCATCGAGGGGATGGGGCTTGCCATGTATCTGGATGAGATGGCGGTCTCGCTCTCGCCGACCGGCACCGAAGCGGGCAAGGAGCTTCGGCTTCTGCTCAACTGCCTGTACATGATCAGCCGCCAGAAAGCGGATCTGCGTGTCATCAAGGCAGTGTTCGAGCTGCGCACCATGAGCGAGTGCGGCTTTTTGCCGCAGCTTGCCTGCTGCAATGTGTGCGGAAAGTATGACGATGCGTCGTTTTATCTCGACCCGCAGGAGGGCTATCTGCTCTGCCCGGATTGTGCGCAGAAGGCAGGGAAGCCGTGCAACCTGGACGCCGGTGCGCTGTATGCGTTGCGGCACATCTGCCTCGTAGAGGACAAAAAAATATTTGCATTCAAGATCTCGGTCGGCAGTCTGGCCAAGCTGTCGGCGGTGGCAGAGCAATACGCGCTGACCCACCTCGACAAGCCGCTGAAGAGTTATTCATTTCTGAAATCCGTTCTGCCCTGACCGAACAAATTCTAAAGGGATCATTACTATGGAAACAAGCTACTTAAAAACACTTGAGCTTGATAAGATCATTGCCCGCGCGGCCGAGGGCTGCGTCTGCCGGGAGGCCAAAGCGCAGATGCTGGCGCTGGAGCCCCAGTGCGACCCGGACGAGGTCCGCTATTCGCTGGAACAGACGGACGCCATCAACAGCCTGCTCATCAAAAACGGTTCGCCCCGGTTCGGCGGTGTGGAGGGTGTCAGCCAGCTGGTGACCCGCGCTGTCAAGGGCGGTGTCCTCTCGATGGGAGAACTGCTGATGGTGGCTGGCGCACTCCGCAACTTCCAGAATCTGAGCAGCTGGTACGGTTCCTCGGATCACGAAGCGCTGCCGACAGACGACCTGTTCTACGCGCTGGCCCCGCAGCCCGGCCTGGAGCAGCAGATCTCCAGCGCCATTCTGGCACCGGATGCCATGGCTGACACGGCTTCCCGCACGTTGAATGAACTGCGCAAGAAGATCCACGCCACCGAAAACAGCATCCGCGACCGTCTGGAAACTATGGTCCGCAACATGGACACCTCCAAATATCTGCAAGAGAGCGTCGTTTCTATGCGAAACGGCCGGTATGTCGTCCCGGTCAAAAGTGAATACCGCGGCGAAGTGAGCGGCATCATCCACGATGTCTCCTCCACGGGCGCAACGGTCTTTGTGGAGCCGCAGGCCGTCGTGGAGGCAAATGCCCGCATCCTGCAATATCGCGCACAGGAAGCGCAGGAGATCGAACGTATTCTGGTCGCCTTCACGGCGCAGGTCGCCGCCATTGAGCCGCAATTCCAGTACAGCTATAAGGCCATGCTGGAAATTGACGTCCTGCTGGCCAAAGCGCGGCTGGCGCTGGACATGAAGGCCTTCAAGCCTGCCGTGCGGACCGATTCGTCCTTCTCGCTCATCCGGGCACGGCATCCGCTCATCGACCCCAAAAAGTGCGTTCCGGTGGATATCGCGCTGGGCAGAGACTACGATTCGCTCATCATCACCGGCCCGAACACCGGCGGCAAGACGGTCACCTTGAAAACGGCCGGTCTGCTGTGCGCGATGGCACAGTGCGGCTTTCTCATTCCCGCCGACGAGCGCAGCGAGATCTGCGTATTTGACGAGTTTCTCGTGGACATCGGCGACGAGCAGAGCATCGAACAGAGCCTGTCGACCTTCTCCGGCCACATGAAGAAGATCACAGGCATCCTGGAACTGGCCATGCCCCGCACACTGGTCCTGCTGGACGAATTGGGAGCAGGCACAGACCCCGCCGAGGGTGCTGCGCTGGCAGTCGCCATCATCGAAGAGCTGCGCCGCCGTGGTGTGTTGCTGATGGCGACCACCCACTATGCAGAGCTGAAGGTCTTCGCTCTGGAAACGAAAGGCGTCGTCAATGCCAGCTGTGAATTTGACCTTGAGACGCTGCGCCCCACATACAAGCTGAGCGTCGGCGTTCCCGGCAAATCCAACGCCTTCCTCATCAGCGAGAAGCTCGGCATCCCAGAGCGCGTCATTGAAGCGGCACAGCAGCATCTTTCGGCAGAGGACAAGCGTCTGGATGCGGTTCTGGGCCAGCTGGACGACCTGAAACTGCAGCTCAAGGAAAGCCAGGACGAGGTGGAAGAGCTTCGCAATGAGGCTGCCCATCAGCTGGATGCCGCCCGCAAAAAGCGGGACGAACTCATCCAGCAGGGCGAAAACGAACTGGAAGCAGCCCGCGCCAAGGCCCGTGCACTGGCACAGCAGGTGGAAAGCAAAGCATACGCTTTGACGGATGAGCTGCGTCAGCTCCAGAAGGATGAGCGGATGAGCACCCAGCAGAAAGCCCAGCGCGCGCGGGAGATCGCCAAAAAGGAATCCGAAAAGCTTTTCATCGGCACCGAGGTCGTGCACAACCCAGTCAAGGAATTTGTGCCGCTGAAGGAGGTCAAGGTGGGGCAGGAGGTCTGTATTGCCGAGCTGAATCAGCTGGCAACGGTGCTGGCTCTGCCGGATAAAAACGGCGATGTCCTCGTTCGCGCCGGAATCATCAAGACCAAAGTTCCGCTCCTGGGCCTGAAGCAGCCCGAAAAGCTGGTCAAGGAACCGCAGGCCAAGACCAAGGCGCAGCAGCGGTATTCCCGCCTGACCGGTGACGCCAACCGCCCGAACGGCAGGGTAGAGCGGGTGCAGCGCAGCGCCAAAATGGAGTGCAATCTGCTGGGCCTGACGGTCGATGAGGCACTGCCGGAGGTGGATTCCTTCATCGACCGCGCCATCCTGAACGGCCAGACCGTGGTCTATCTGATCCATGGCAACGGCACCGGTGCACTGCGCACGGCCATCCACAAGCATCTGCGCGGAAACCGCATGGTCAAGAGCTTCCGCCTTGGCCGCTACGGCGAGGGGGAAAGCGGCGTGACCGTGGTCGAACTGAAGTAAAATTTCTCCGGGCATTTCCCAGAAACCTGCCCCGGAAACCATCTCGCGGGCAGGTTTTGTTTTATTCAAAGCAGGGAAGTCTATATGGCAAAACATGCAGTCCATCGCAAAAAGAAACAGCAAAATCAGGCCTTTTCATTCCGCCACGCGGTCGTTCTCTGCCTCTGTTTCACCGGGATCTGTTTCGGCCTTTATTTGTGGTATGCAGCCTTTACGATCGGGCAGGGAACACCCGCTGTAGACGATGATGATTTCCGTCCTACTTTCGGCCCGCCGCCCTATCGTATTGCAATCGATGCCGGGCACGGCGGTTCAGACCCAGGCGCACAGGGGATCGTAACGGAAAAGGAGATGACGGCAGCTACCGCCGAAGCACTGCGCGGGTGGCTGGAGGCCGACCCTAATTTTATCCCGCTCCAGACCCGCGAAAGCTATGATGCCACGGCAAAGCCAGCAGAACGCGCCGCCGCGGCCAATGCGCTCTTGCCGGACCTTCTGCTTTCCATCCACGGGAACTCTGCACCGGAAGGCTCCACAGCCTCCGGGTTCGAGTGCTATCCCAGTGTGCCGGGCCGCACCTGGCATCAGGAAAGCTATTATTTCGCAAAACTCCTGGCCAGCGCCATGCGTTCCGCCGGGGCCAGTCTGCGGGGGCGCGGGGGAGTCCGTTACATTTATTATATCGGAGAAGCAAAGCAGCTGGTCGAAACCAGCCACACTGAAGTGCGGGCAGAGCGCAGCTTTACCATCCTGGAAGATGCAAACTGTCCGGCCGTTCTGGCAGAGCAGTGCTTTGTGACCAGTGTCGCCGATGTTGCACAGTTTGGCAGTGAAGAGGGTTGCAGGCGAACCGCCCGTGCTTACTATGAAGCCATCTGTACATATTTTGAGATCACGCCGCTGCCGGAATAAACCAGACCCGGCGCAACACACATAGCCTGAACCTGCAGCGGTGTGCGTCCTGAAACTGAAACGAAAAATGAGCCTCCCGGCAAAGCTGTGCGCGTAGAACACAGCAGAAGAGGGGGCCTGTTTTTCAATGACATAAGTTTCGTATAATGCACGTTATGTGAAATATAGGGGAGTGAAAAAGCCCTCTTTTCTCCAATTTTTGCCAATTAAGGCCGCCGAGCTCAATTTTGAGCCCCAGCGGCCTTTTTGCGGTATGTATGCAATTGGTGTATTCTTGGTCTGTTTTTTCTGCTTTTTGATCTACACTTTTGTCAAGAAACGATTCATCACAACGATGGTGTAATCGTTTGTATGATCTCTCAAGCCGGTGTCTGTGAATTGATTTTTCAGCCAGAACGATCTGCTTTGTTCGTTTCCATCCACATAACCCAAACGAATGTATTGATAATCCCATTGCGCCAGACAGGCACACAGCTCCGTAATGATCGAGCTTCCGACACCGGTTCCTTGCAGGACTTTTTCCATCATAAAGAATCCGATGAACCCACTTTGCGCATCCGGATAATGGTCGATGAAATCCATCACAGCCACAAGCCGCTGGTGGACGTCAAAATAGCCCAGATAATACTTATCCTGTTCTTGACCGGTCTTGCGCTGCGGCATGGCCTTCAGATCGGCTTCGATCTTTTCCGGCGTCACAAACGGCGGACAATGCTCATAATACTGCGGATTTTTCTCACAGAGTGCAAAAACTGACGGAATATCGTCACTGAATAGCCGCCGAACCGTATAAGTGCCCGAAAATTTCGTATAATCCATTTTAGTGCTCCGTTTTTTCGCTTGCATCCGGCTCACGCAGCGCCGAAACATCTACGCGGAAACCGTCTTTGGCAGCCCCATCAAAGGCTTCCATCGGCCCAGTCGGCATTTCGGCTGCGTCATCCGGAGCATCCTTCGCTCCTGCGTCCATTTCTGCACTGTTCGGCGAAATTCCCCCGTGGGTCTCCCCCGCTTCCTGTTTCGTTGTATCCAAGTTTGTCTTCCGGACTTCACCCAGCGGGTTCTGCTCAATGGCTGCGCGGACCTGAAATTCTTGCAGATGCGTATAGATCTGGGTCGTTCCCACACTGCTGTGGCCAAGCAGCTGCTTGAGCGTCAGAATATCTACATTGCCGGTCTGGTACATCAGCGTAGCTGCTGTATGCCGCAGCTTGTGGGTCGAAAAGCCCTTCAGCCCTGCCGCCTTCATGGCACCTGTCACCAGCTGTTCCACGCGGCGGTTCGAGATGCGGTCTTTCATGCGGCGGGTCACAAAAACGGCCTTTTCCTTGGGGTCCAGACCTTCCATCGTGTTCCGCTTTTTGAGATACAATTGCAGCGCTTCGATGCAGGCATCATTCAGGTAGACCATGCGCTCCTTGTGGCCTTTGCCGAACAGCCGGATCTGCCGCTGTTCCAGGCCAATGTCGCCAAGGTCCATCCCGACCAGTTCTGCCAGACGCATCCCGCAGTTCAGAAACAGCACGACCATGCAGTAATCCCGCTCCGGGAAATCGCTCTGATGCTGGGTGCTTTCCAGCAGCTGCATGGATTGCTCCGCCGTCAGATATTTTGGCAGAACTTTATCCTGCTTGGGCGGTTTGATGGAGGCCGTCGGGTCCTGCGAAAGGCGGTTGACCTGATTGACCAGATAGTCATAAAACCCATGCAGGCTGGCCAGCCGCCGGGCGGTAGAGGACTTTTTGTTTCCGCATTCACGGTTCAGAAAATACAGATATTCGTAAACGTCCTCTTTTGTCACGCTGCCCCAGAATGCGGTGTCGAGCCCTTTGGGGTCGATCTCTTTCAGTTCCGCATCCTCTGCCACAAGGCCCCTGCGGCGCTTCATAAAGCGGCTGAAACCGCGCAGATCGCAGTAATAGCTGAACGCTGTATTCGCGCTTTTGCCTGCGATCACTTCCAGATAACGCACATACTCCACAATGTCCGCCGAAGCATCCTCGAACGGTTTGTGCTTGCTGGGATTCTTTTCATCAAGATAGATGGACATATCGTTTCCTTATCATTTCCATTAAAGGCGGTCGTTTTTCAAAGCATGGATCGCATCCGAGATATAAGCCGCCCCTACGAGCTTCATGCCCGGATAATCCGCCGGGTTCAGATGCGCAAGGCTGTGCTTCGGCACGACGGCACGTTCAAAACCGATCCGTTCCGCCTCCCGCAGACGCTGTTCCAGATTGGGCACACTGCGCACCTCGCCGCCCAGACCGACTTCACCGATGGCAATCAATTTGTCGCTGACCGGGCAGTCCAGCAGCGATGAGACCATGCTGAGGCAGACCGCCAGGTCGCAGGCCGTATCCCGCAGCGTGATGCCGCTGACGATGTTGATATACACATCCAGGTTGCCGAAGAAATACCCGGCGCGCTTTTCAAGGACCGCGATGAGAAGGTTCATGCGGTTGTAATCGTAGCCGCTGCAGGCGCGGCGCGGTGCCGGGAAATTCGTTTTCGTCGCAAGCGCCTGAATTTCGCTCAGAATGGGGCGGCTGCCCTCCATCGTGCAGGCGACGCAGTTGCCGGAAACGCCGAGCGGACGGCCTTCCAGAAGCATCTGCGAGGGGTTTTCGATCTCTTCCAGCCCCTGCCCCGTCATATCGAACATGCCCAGCTCATTCGTGGAGCCATAGCGATTCTTGGCTGCCCGCAGGATGCGGTAAGGCAGCATTTTGTCGCCCTCAAAGTATAGCACCGTATCCACGATGTGCTCCATGACCTTGGGGCCGGCAATGGCACCGTCCTTGTTGACATGGCCCACGATGAACATCGGGATCTCCTGCTTTTTGGCCACTGCCAGCAGCCGGGCCGCGCTTTCCTTCACCTGGCTGACCGTGCCGGACGAAGAGGAGATGTCCATGCAGCGCATGGTCTGGATGGAGTCGATGACCACAAGGTCCGGTTTTTCCTTTTCGATCAGGCCGCAGATCTCGTCCACGTCATTTTCGGCTACCAGATAGATGTTCTCCTGCGGGATCTTGAGTCGCGCGGCACGCAGCTTGACCTGCCGCACCGACTCTTCCCCCGTAATATACAAAACCGTGTGCTGGTTGGAGATGGCACCGCAAAGCTGCAGCAGCATGGTGGATTTGCCCACGCCCGGCTCACCGCTGAGCAGGACCACGCCGCCCAGTACGATGCCGCCGCCCAGCACACGATCCAGTTCGGAGATGCCGGTCAGAATGCGGCTTTTCTCCTCGGTCGTGCTGATCTCCGACAGGCGCTTGGCCGTCAGCGAGGTCACTCCCTCCTGCCGGGCAGGGGCAGGGGCTTTTCCGCCGGTAAGCCCCGCCTTGGGGGCCTCTGCGATCACATCTTCGTTCATGGTGTTCCAGCTGCCGCAGCTGGGGCAGCGGCCCATCCAGCGCGGGCTGGTCTCCCCGCAGTTGGAACAGACGTAAACGGTCTTCAGTTTTGGTTCTTTCATAGACGCTCCTGTGGGGCCCGCCGGGCGGCAGGCCCGCTTTATTTGTTCCTCTTTATATTACCACATCCGGCGGACCCCCGCAACCGCTCTCTTATTTTACCTCTACGATGGTGATGTTCTGAGCCGTCACGCTGCTTTTGCTCAGGACGATATCCCGGATCTGCGCCACCTGCGCTGCCGTCAGTGCGTCACCGGAAGTCATCACCGTCAGGTCTGCCCGGCCGGACTGCAAAAAGCAGAGGCAGTCTGCAAAGCCTTTGGCCTTGACCATCGTTTCGATCTCATTTTCCGCATGGAGGTCTTCCAGATTGCCGGTCAACTGCTGGGTGTAGCTCTTTTTCTCTTCTGCGGAGAGCGACGACGATTTCAAAGCTTTCTGCACGGCGTCCATTGCTTCGTCGTGTGCCTTGGTCCGCTTGAGCCGGGCCTCCTCAAAGAACTTGGAGCCGCTGTGATTCGCTACGCTGACGAGCTGTGCTTCTCCATAATTCTTGTTGGCGCTGGAAACGGCTTCCGCCTCGGTCATCAGGCCGTCCAGAATGGGCGCGGAGGCTTCGTCCGCCGTGTCTGCTCCTGCCGCGACCTGGACGGCATTTTCCTCCAGCGTGACGCCCGCCCGCGCATACTGCCAGTTCAGATAGACCGCAACGACCAGAGCCGCCGCCAGGGTAAGCGCCGTCACTTTTCGGGTGTTCTTGGAAATAGCTCTCATGGAAATGTTCCTCCTTGTCTCTGCGACTGAATGGTTCGGAAACAGCCGGTCAGGGCCGACGCTGTTCTACACAGATCCGGGTAGACGAAATATCCAGCAATGCCCGCACAAGCTCGGTGATCCGTGCAGCGACCCGGACATCTCCCCCGCCGTCACAGACGACCGCGACCCCGCACACCTGCGGATAATAGACCGTCTGCGCCAGAGCCGTGCCGTCATCCAGCAGCACATGCGTTTCCTGGCTTTGGGTCTGTCCCGACTGCGTGTCCGTTGCATAGACGGTCTCCTCCCCGGTTTCCAGTGTCACCATCACGGTCGTGGCCCCGGCCCCATCGATCTGCCCGATCAGGTCCTGGAGCTGTGCTTCCAGCTGCTCCCGGTAGGCTGACGCCTGGGAAGCCGACGCCGCGGATGGTTCCGCAGGCGGCGTTGCGGGCAGCAGTTCGGAGAGCAGCAGCAACAGCATCGCCGCGCCGCCCAGCACCACGGCCAGTCGGGTGCGGTTCTGCTTTTCCAGCAGTGCCCGGAAATCGAATGTCGTTCCTTCTCCCCGCTGTTTCATGGCGCATTCTCCCCGCCGGGTACGTTCCATACAGGCGATACGCCCAGCGTATGTTGAAGCAGTTCCTCTACCGCGTCCCGCGTTTCTTCCGCCTCTCCCGTCGGCGTCACCGTCAGGGAATGGACCTGTACGCCCTCCGCTGTCTCTTCCAGCTTGATGCGGATGGTGACCTCCGCGCCCAGCTCCTCACGGCAGCGAGCTTCCAGGGTGTCTTCCAGCTGAGACGTCGCCGCACGAAGCACGGTCTCCTTCTGTGTTCCCAGCTCCACCGAAGACGCCGCCGGGAGAGCGAACGTCTGCCACTCCCCTTTTGCCTGCGGAAGCGCACAGAGGACCACTGCTAAAATATATAACCCAGCCACCGCTTTTATGCTGCGCCGGGCCCACCCCTGCCCCGTGAGCTGTGCGGTCAGCTCCGCACAGATACACGCCGTGCAGAAAACTGCCACCGCCGCTTTGATGTTCTGCACTTCATCCACCCCCTACCACAAAGAGCAGTGCCGTGCCTGCAATAGCAAGCCCCGCAAACAGCGCCGTCACTGCCATCATGCAGCGGAGCGCCTCTGCAAAACATTCCAGAAGGCTCTGGCAGCGCTCACTGCCCATCATGCCGCATAGAAGTCCGCATCCGGAAAGTAGGCCCAGCTGGATAAGCATTCCCAGATAGACCGGCACGAATTCTGCTGCAATGGTCAACAGCGCAGCCAGCCCCAGCCCGCTTTTCAAAAGCTGAAGGCACGACAGCACCGTCTCCGAGGCGTCGCGCAGCGTCTCCCCGATGATCGGCACCGTCCCGGTCAGAAGCTGCCCGGTGCGAAGGGCCGCACGGTCCAGCTGCAGCGTTGAGATGCGCTCCAGACCCAAAAGAGCAACCAGAAGTTTGCCCGCCCACCCCAGCAGCTTTTCCAGCGCACGGCCAACCGCCTTGCAAAAGCTCCCCAGCCCGGTTTCCGCACAGATGCAGCAGGCCATGCTCAAGGCCAGATAGCATTGGAGCAGCGGCGGCACCAGCACCGTGAGCCCCTGCGCCAGAGCACACAGCAGCGTCAGAAGAAAACCGCCTGCCGAAGCGCCTGCCACGCTCTCGCCGCCCAGGGTCAGGACCCCTGCATACACCGGCAGAAAACCCAGAAGAAACCGGTTCCAGCTTTCGATCTGGGTGCAGAGCGTTTCGGAAAGGGCCACGAGCTTCTCCCATAGCAGGACTCCGCAGCCCCCAGCACAGACGAGATCCAGCAGCGTTCCATCCGCATGGCCGCCCAACAGCAGTGCGATGACAGCGCCCAGCACCAGAAAGGTCAGAACCGCCGCATACCCGCTTGCAGCGGTATGCAGAGCCGTGGGCAGGGACTCCGGCAGAAAACTGCGCAGAGCCTCCCAGGGGTTTTCTGCGAACGCCGCAGGCGATACCGGGCCTTGTTCCAGATAAGGCCCCCACGTCTCTGCGCCCGGAAGGCGCACATCCCAGTTGTTCATCCCGTCATACTCCCGATTCGCTGTAAAATCTCTTCCAGCAGCGGCCACGCCGCCGCAAGCACCAGACAGCGGCCGGCCAGCCCGACACACCACGCCAGCGATTCCGCTCCGGCTTCTTCGCAGAGGGTGTGGGTGTAGTCCGTCAGAAGCAGGACGACCGCGCTCTTCATCAGACACGAAAAGGCCGCGCCGTTCGTCTGCTCCCCCAGGCGGACGATGCCGAGGAGCGCCGCCCGGAACGCAGACCCGACCCGCACCAGAAGCACCAGTGCCGCCCCCAGCGAAAGCAGCAGCGCGTAGGATGGGACACTGCGCCTGAGCACTGTATAAATCAATGCTACCACAAGCGCCAGACCAAAGGCCGCTGCCGCCGCACTCATAGTGCGAACAGGGATTTGATGGTCACGAACAGGGCGCTGATCTGTTTCACCAGAATGGACAGGACCACGACCAGCCCTGCCAGTGTCGTCATCATCGCCTGATCCTCCCGCCCGGAGCGGATCAGCAATTGGTTCAGCACCGCTACGATGATGCCAATGGCCGCGATCTTAAAGATCAGGTCGATCTCCATCTTTTTCATCCTCTCAAATCAGCAAAATTGCAGCCGCCAGCCCCAGCGCAAGGCCAAGCTTATGCGAAAGCTCGTTCGTTTGCCGCAGCTGCGGTGCAAGCTCTGTCTGAAACGCCTCGAACTGCTGGATGTAAAATGCGAGCTGCTGGCATTCCTGCGCTGCTTCTGCACGGCCCAGACCTGCCATGCACGCCCGGAATGCGATCTGCTCCCGCCGGGTCAGTGCCGAATCGGGAGCCAGCGTTTGCAGCGAATGCTCTGTCTGCCCCACAAGACCCTCCCGCTGCATAGCACAAAGCAAAGCTCTCAGATCCGTGCGCCGAAATTCGATCTCCCGGCGGATGCGTTCCAGCAGAGCAATGGTCTTTTGCAGTGCCTGCCGGTGCGCCTCTGCACGGATGCAGACCCCATCGCCAACGCACCAGCCGCAGAATACCAGGCAGACCGCCCCGATGCCATGCAAAAAGAGACTGCTCATAAAAACCGCACCTCCCGCACCTGCCCCGGCTCCGCCCGCCCTTTGAGCCAGACCAGCACATGGAGTGCGCCACGCGCCTGCAGCGCCTGCACCTGGGGGCGTCCGACCGCTTCTTCCGGGGACGCTGCATGGAGCGTTGCGATAAAGTCCACGCCGCTGAAAAGCCCCTGTTCGAGCGCTGTCACCTCATCCAGACCGCCCAGCTCGTCCAACAAAAGGATCTGCGGCGAGAGTGTCCGCAGTGCCATCTGCACAGCCTGTCCCTTCGGGATGCCGGAGATCACATCCAGCGCTTCACCGGGGGACTTCCGCCGGGAGCTGCCCGAAAACAACTCCCGCCGCTCGTCGATCACCGAGACCAGCTTTTTCTGGCAGACAAGCTCCCGCGCCATGCTGCGCAGAAGCGTCGTTTTGCCGCTGCCCGGCTCGCCTACGAGAAGCATCCCGATGAAATGCGTCTGCATGGCTGCACACAGTTCCTCTGGGAGCGGGATGGTTTTCTCCCGCGCAATGCGCAGGTTGACGGAGGTCAGTTCCTGCAAAACGACGCCCTGTTCCGGGTTTTGCAGAAAGCGTCCGCCAAGGCCCGCCCGGCACCCGGAGGGACCCGTCACATACCCCTGCGCGATCTCCGTCTGATGCGTGTGGACCGACCCGCCGCACAGCGTGAACAAGATCTCCTCCATCTGCTGCGACGTCAGAAGCATCCGCTGCAAGGAGGCAAGCTCCCGCGCTGTTTCCTGCGGTGTGCAGACTGCCCCGCGCATCGTGAACGCTGGTGCACAGCCCACCCGCAGCCGAAGCTCCTGCACATCGGGCGCAAGGGCCGACGGCATGTCCAGAAGCGGCCGAGCCAGCCAGCTTGGCAGCGATTGAACCACCTGATAATACTCGTCCATCCTGCATTCTCCTTCCGCGTCTCTTGTCATCACTGTATGCAGCCGGGCGGAAGATAGAACCGGGCAGCACAAACGCCCGCACAGCGTGTTCCACTGTACGGGCGTTTGATGGGGTTCTTCTTTTATTCAGGACTCCGGAAAGATTCAGGCTTCCGGCTTTGGTTCCTCGTTCAACAGGGCGAGGAACTCTGCTTCGGTCAGCACCGGCACACCAAGGGCCTGTGCCTTGGTCAGCTTCGAGCCTGCCGCCGTTCCGGCCACCACATAGGCCGTCTTTTTTGAGACGGAACCGCTGGCCTTGCCGCCGTTCTTTACGATCAGCGCTTCCGCCTCATTGCGGGAAAGGGTCTCCAGTGTGCCGGTCACGACCAGCGTTTTTCCGGCAAGTTTGTCGCCCTTGGGCTCTCCCTTCCACTGCATATTCAATCCGGCATCCGCCAGACGATGGACAAGGTCGGTCGTGCCGTCTTTTGCAAAGAACTCGGTCACGCTCTGGGCCATCACACCGCCAAAGCCGTCGATCTCGCTGATCTGCTCCTCGGTCGCCTCCCGGATGGCTTCCAGCGAACCGAAATGTTCCGCCAGCAGAACCGCAGCCTTATCGCCGATGTTCCGGATGCCAAAGCCAAACAGCAGCTTGTCCAGATTGTTTTCCCTGGAGTGCGCGATGGCTTGCAGTAGATTGGTCGCACTCTTTTCCTTGAACTTTTCCAGCGTCAGCAGCTGCTCCAGCGTGAGGGTATAAAGGTCTGCCGCTGAGTGCACCAGCCCCTTATCCACCAGCTGCGTTGCAACCGCCGTACCAAGGCCGTCGATGTCCATGGCATCGCGGGAAGCAAAGTGGATGATGTTGCGGAGTGCCTGTGCCGGGCATTCCGGGTTGACACAGCGCAGTGCCGCCTCATCTTCCAGATGCACAACCGGTGCGCCGCAGGACGGGCAGACTGTGGGCATCTCATAGGGCTGTGCGCCTTCCTCATGGCGGGTCACACCGATGACCTCCGGAATGATATCACCCGCCTTGCGCACCTGAATGGTATCCCCGATGCAGAGGCCGAACTGACGGATGAAGTCCTCGTTGTGGAGCGTCGCACGCGCTACGGTAGTCCCCGCCAGAAAGACCGGGTCAAAGCAGGCCGTCGGGGTCAGAACGCCTGTGCGGCCAACGGCTACTTCGATGCTGCGCAGCGTCGTCTCCTTGACCTCCGGCGGGTACTTGAACGCAATGGCCCAGCGCGGAAATTTGTTGGTCGAACCCATCAAATCGCGCTGTGCAAAAGCATTTACTTTGATGACGGCACCGTCCATATCAAAATCGAGCTTCGAACGGTTCTGGCCGATCTGCTCGATCTCAGCAATGGCGTCTTCGATGTTGTGCACCACGTGATAGCGCGGCGAGACCGGCAGCCCCAGGCTCTTGAGGTAGTCCAGACTCTCTGCATGGGTAGTCAGTTCCTTGCCGCGGATCTGCTGCACATTGAAGATAAAGATCGACAGCCCACGGCTCCCGGTGATTTTTGAATCCTTCTGGCGCAGCGAACCGGCGGCTGCATTGCGCGGATTCTTAAAGGGGGCCGCTCCCTGCAATTCCTGCTCGGCGCAAAGGTGCTGGAACGCTTCATGCGGCATATACACCTCACCGCGCACTTCCAGAAACTCCGGTGCATCCTTCAGCTGTTTGGGGATCTTCCGGATGGCTTTGACGTTGGCCGTCACGTCTTCGCCGACCACACCGTCGCCGCGGGTGGAAGCCCGCACCAGCATACCGTTTTCGTATTCCAGGCTGCACGAAAGGCCATCGATCTTGATCTCCACCACGTATTCCGGTTCGACGCCTGCTTCACGCACCCGGCGGTCAAAGTCGCGCAGTTCGTCAAACGAAAACGCATCCAACAGGCTTTCCATTTTGACCGCATGTGTGACCTTGGCAAACCGTCCGCTGGGGGTCCCGCCGACATGCTGCGTCGGTGAGTTGGGTGTGACCAGCTGCGGGAACTGTGCTTCCAATTCTTTCAGCTCCCGTGTCAGGGCATCGTATTCAAAATCCTCCAGTTCAGGGGCATCCTGATCGTAATAAAGGCGGTTGTTCTTTTCGATCACCGCGCGCAGTTCTTCCACGCGCTTCTGCGCTTGCTCCAGTTCCAAATACTCCACGCTCCTTTTCTATGGACTATTATAGCATAAAACGGCGCGGCATTCGAGTCAATTTTTCGCTGTAGAAATGTGCCGCTCAAACAAGCTATACGATTTGTATTCTTTTCATTCTATGCGTTTTTGATGCAGATGAAGTTTTGTTGCGGACAGCTTTCTCGTGATTTACTCTTTGTTTTATTTCTTCATTTTTAATCGAATATACGTCTTTTTAGTTCGGCTTGCTTCGTGAAATCAAAGGTTCAAAATCGTCTTGATCTCCGCGAGATCCTTTGCAAAATAGATTCCTTTCTGACGCTCTTCAGACGACAGGCCTGTTTCGATCATGTGGCTCAGCAGCATCCGAAGGCCTGTATAATAGCCATCCAGGTCGTACAGAATACAGGGCGCATCCAGATGCTTCAGCGAGACTTTGGACATCACCTCTGCGATCTCTTCCAGCGTACCTGTCCCGCCGGGAAACGCAATGAACGCATCACCCAGCTCGATCATCTTCGTCTTCCGTTCGGTCATATCCTTTGTAACGATCAGCTCCGTGAGGCCATCGTGTTGAAGTTCCCCTTTGACAAAGAACTCCGGCTCTACGCCGGTCACATCGCCGCCCGCAGCCAGCACACTGTCCGCCAGTGCACCCATCAGGCCGCTTCGGGACCCGCCGTAGATCAGCGCATTCCCGCTCTCCCCGATCCAGCGCCCAAGCTCCTGCACGGCCGCTTTCAGTGCCGGGGTGTTTCCTTCGTTTGCTCCAAGATAAACTGTAATGTTCATAGGGTCTCCTTTCACATCCGGTGCTCAGGTCTTGGGCTGATACTGCATACTGGACACATTGTAAATGGTGACAAACGCCTTGGGGTCCTCCCGGTTGATAAAGTTCATCAGCTTTTGATACTCGCTCTTGTCCACGATGGTAATGATCTCGTTGTGTTTTTCCAGATTGTATGCGCCGATGGCCTCGTACATGGTCGCACCACTGTGCAGATCGTTGATGATAAACTGCCGCAGCGCCTCCTCTTTTTCGGTGATGATGCAGACGCGGCGCTTGATGCTGTTGTCGAAGATGAAATGATCCAACACGATGCCGTTGAAATAAGTGCCCAGAATGCTCAGGACCACCGTTTTCTTATCATAGACCAGCGCTGCGGAAAGCGCTATGCACATCCCCGACAGAGACATGGCTTTTCCCAATTCCATGTGCAGGTACTTGTTCATGATTTTCGCTACGATATCCAGCCCGCCGGAGGACGCGTTGCGGTTGAACAAAATGCTCAACCCGATGCTGACCACCAGGATATAGCACACCACGTCCAGCTCCTGACTGCCAGTCATCGAGCCAGCCTCTGGGAACAGCTTTTCAAATAGCCCCAGAAACACTGGCAGCAGCACACTGGTGTAAACGGTCTTTGCACCAAACTCTCTGCCGCAGGTAAAAAACCCGACAATGAGAAGCACAACGTTCAAAATCATTGTAATGACCGACAAGGGCAGTGGCACAAAATTGGACAGCACGATGCCAAGGCCGGAAATGCTGCTGACGGATGTATGGCTCGGCACCAGAAAAAAGTAGACGCCCGCCGCAATGATCGCGACCGCCCCGGTCAGGACGGCCATCTCTTTCAGAAGTGCGTCGGTCTTTTCCTTCATATCATTCATCTTTGTTCCTCCAGAATCAAATTCTTTTCAACACAGTATACCATGATTTTCCCTTTTCGGAAAGGACCTGCACAAAAAAGACCCCTGCGGTGCATCTAGAACCGCAGAGGTATCGTTGCATTCTTATCGGTTTGCAAAATTCAGCGCCAGCAATGCAAACATCCAGAACCGTGTCCGCGCCGCCTTCGACAACACCGATGGCTTTCATGGAGGAGTGGATGAGAATCGTCTCGGTGCCGGTCAGCCCCATGGCAGCAAGATCCTGCTGGAGGGTCTGTTTTGTGTATGTCATTGGGTGTTTTCAGATACACCCTAATGAAAAAGGCGTATCGTCTCTTGAATGTCATGCCACTGGTTCCTGTTTGCCGTTTTTACCTGCTTCAGCCAAACATTTGACAAAGAACCGAGAAAGCCAAGAATCATTCGAATCAACGAACAATTCTGGGTTTTCTCATGCCACCGGCGGGGCTTGAACCCGCACTCTGTCGCCAGAAAGGGATTTTAAGTCCCTCGTGTCTGCCAGCCTTCAGCAAAGTCAAATTTCATTCGTTGTATCGTTCGATTTTTCATTGCGAGAGAGATTTTTCCTTCGCGAGCGAGAGGGATTCGCACTTTTTTATAAGATGATGGTATCACATTTTTTGCCCCATGTCAACCATGTAAAATTGTTTCATCCGATTGTGCTTGATCTTCGGAGCGTCCGGGACCCGGAGCTGCCGCCGGGGGCGTTTACTCTGCCCAGATGCGCTCCTCTGCTGCCTCTTTTGCTGAAATTTCCCCGGACATGATTTTGGGCTATGGTGTTGGAAATCGGTGCATTTTGTTCGATATGACGCAATTATCTTATTGGAAAACCGTCTGGATGAGATTTTGTAACTCCGTCCACACGGTTTTGGATTTTGAAAAAATTATTTCAGTTTTGCAAGAATCTCGTCTGCACTCACGCCTTCAGCCAACAGCTTTTTCAGCACAGCCTCTGCCTCATTCTTCTTCGCTGCTTCGGCGGCCTTCTGATCAGCCTCAGCTTTCTTGGCTTCCAGTTTGGTCAGTTCCTTCTGGACAGACTTGAGAGCAGCCTTCTTCTCTTTCAGGTCAGCTTTCAGAGAATCCATGTTAGCGGTGATAGATGCGATTTCCGCTGTGAGCGCATCCTTTGCGGACTGCTTTTCTGCAATCTGCGTTGTGAAATCAGCAGTCACAGTTTTGGGCTTATTCTTGCTACCTTTAGTTCTGGGCATAATAAAACCTCCAGAAAATTACAGTATTTTTAGTATAGCACTCTAATAATGTCGTTTCAATATTTGACCAGAAAAATTCAGCAGAATATTAATATCAATGATAACGGATCATTGTCATCATTGCGGCTACATTGAGCCTAATGTTTCTTTCTTGATTGTATAGGTTCGTTTCAGTCCATCCTTAACACTGTATTGAGGTTCCCATCCGATATTTTTAATTTTTCGAGTATCCAAAAGTGCATAGGTTGCTTTAGATACACTTTCATTGTTCTCAATTTCATAGCGCACTTTTAAATTAGCCAGTGATGCAATATACTCTGCATATTCACCTAACGTTAGTCCTTCATCATCATCAGAAATATTATATGCTTCGCCATCTTGTCCATCCAGCAGCAATTTGAAAAGGCCGCTAACAGCATCTGCAATATAGCAGTACGAATACCTTTGTTGACCTTTACTTTTCAGAATAATATCTTCTCCAAGTACTGCTTTATCCATAAATTGGCTCATTGCCTTTGTATCGTGCTTTTTGTCTGCCCCAAAGACTCTCGCAAATCTTGCAATTACTGCATCAACCCCAAAGGCATTTCGATAAGACTGCGTTAGCGCCTCACAAGTTCTTTTGGCTTCATTATATCCAGACCTCGCAAGATTACAGTCAATATATCCACAATATTTTTCATCCATGGGGACTTCTGTACCTTGTCCATAAATTTCCACACTAGATGCTAGAAGGAACCGTGCCTTTTTCTCTACCGCCAATTTTAACAAGTTATCGCATCCGCATATATTTGTCATTATTGTTCCAACAGGATCTTCCGCGTATTGCTTTGGATGAGTATTAGAAGCCAAATGTATAATATAATCTATTTTCCCATCGTATTGCACTGGCTGCTCAACATTTGCCTTTATACACTCAAGATCTTCGCTTGATTTTCCACCTCTTCTCGAAAGTGAAATCACTTTTGTGTTCTCGCCATATTTTTGGTTTCGACACTTTATAATATCAATAAACGCCGTGCCAATAAAACCCGTTCCCCCGGATATTAAAACTGTTTTATCTTTGATTTTTTCCCAATTATATGGAAGCTCGGCTATTACTTTTATTTCTTCTTTTTTCAAATTCGTCATTTTTTTATCCACTCATCATTCTTCGCACTTAGCAAGGCTTTAAAAATTTCGATGTCCTCTACCGTTGTAATCTTGATGTTTTTTTCTGAGCCTTTGGAAAAATAAGTAGTATATCCATATTTCTGCATTAGAGAGCACGATGCAGCCATATTTGTAACACCATCTTTAATCGCTTGATTGTGAACTGTCCATAATTCGTCAAATCTATACGAATGTGGTGTCTGTGTTCTCCAAAGTTCTTCTCTATTCAACGCCGCATTAGATTCTACGCCATCTTTTGAAACGAACACAACTTCAGTAGTCGGAATCACTGTAACAGCAGATCCAAACAATTTTTGCTTCACAAGATTATCTGTAATTACATCCTGCGGCAGCATAGGTCTATTACCGTCATGGATTACTACTACAATATCTTTGGTTTCTTCATTATCTTCTTTAATCGCTTTCAGTCCATTATAAATTGATTCCTGACCTGTCGCACCGCCAGTAATAATTCTCTTGAGTTTTGTAATATTAAACTGTTTTGCATATGCTTCAAGTACAGCACTCCATCCCTCTAAGCAAGATACATATATTTCATCAATGCTTGGATGTTGCTGAAATGCTTCTAACGTATAAATAATAATCGGTTTATTTTCAACCGTCAAAAACTGTTTCGGTAGATCTTGGTGCGTCCTGCTCCCAATGCCACCAGCTGTTAAAACTGCAATGTTCATTTTTTTCTCCCATTATCTACGTTTCTCAAGATACCACTTATATGACTTATTAGTATCCAAAATCAATCCACCATGTTCACTATTTGTATTAATTGGTGTCATGTAATCATTGCCATATAACATTTTCAAATTCCGGTCATAGTTTGCAAAAACAGGAATTTCAAGAAATTCAAAATCAACCTCTTTCAAATTATCAAAATCCGCCCGGAATCTCCTAATACGTTTTATCGGCAATGGCATACACAAATCTGCAACATATTTAGAATTATCAATATCGTTATACCTCGTAATTTCTTTTATAAATTGATTATAGATTGGCACATAAGAGTCTCTTAATAACTTATGCTTAAAATGCCTACATGCTTTTTTTAGATTGAAGTGTCTTTTGCCAACTTCATCGACCCATGGCTTATAGTAAAAGTAATCACCAGAATCTAATATTTCCCTATACTTTGTAAGCAACTCCATTCGTTTCAAATCTTGTTCTGCTAGTTTTTCTTCATCATCTACAACTGTATCAAACGGAAATATATCAATGAAAATCCCCTGATTAAAGTTGTTATTTCTTTGACGCTCATACTCGGTTTTAATAATGCCTGTCGTATCCGAATTTCTTAACTGGGCATGACCTCTAGCAGAGCCCTTGTCTGTTTCTTCTGTCTGCCAAAAATATGGCTTTTTAAATTCAGCTGGTGCAACCTCATTTAACTTTTCAAAATCACTCCTTAACATAGCGATATCCAAGTCATCATCCCAAGGGATGAATCCATGATGACGAATTGCGCCGAGTAACGTTCCTCCGTCTGCACAATATTTCAGCCCATATTTATTACAGACGCGCATAAATTCTTGCAACAGATCCAGTCCTACTGCCCATACTTCTTTCCTTTGTTTGGTAACAGTGTATCCGCACCGAACTTCTTCATTCAAAAATCCATCCGGCAGTTGAAGTTTAAGATCAACCATGTTTAACTTTCCTCCATACTTTTTCAAACATACTCTGAGTCCACACATCCCGTGTCACAAGGAGAAATGCTACATATACGCTGCATCCAACTGCTACCTGTATTGCAAGAAGCAATAGCGAATTCATCTGCAGTCGATTCAGATAAAACACTATACAGAACATAAAAATGCCTGCCAGCATCTTTTTTCCACCTGTTTTCAGCAATACAGAAATATTCCCATATCCACAACTAAATTTCACATACAGAACAGACACAACCGTTTCCGCAATAACAGATGCAATCGCAGCTCCTTCCGCTCCAAAACGTGGAATCATTAATAAGTTCAAAATCAGGTTTACTACAGATCCTGCAATTAAGTAGTTTGTACTCTCTTTTCGCTTTCCGCATGGCGTGTAGTACTGCGAACCCAAGCAATTACTAATGCCGATAATAACAATGATGGGCGAAAAGAGATATAGCAATCCAACCACTTGATCGTATCCCGGTCCAAAGAAGAACGGAACGAACGTTTTTGCAACGCCCATAATTCCGAAGCAACAACCAAATCCCATAAAGAAAATGTAGTTGAATGAAATCGCAATTTTCTTGTGAATCTCATCAAATCTTTTTTCAGCAAAAAGATATGCATTTCTAACACCAACAACAGAATTAATTGCAGTAAATACAACACTTTTTGCCAGATTAATAATTTTCTCAGCCTGTTGGTAATAACCATTTTGCGCAACATCACTGGTGATCAATCCCAAAAGAGTCTTATCCAAAACGGTATAAACTGATGTAGCAATCGTTGGAATGAAGTACACCAGTGTTTCCTTAAAATGCCTTTTGAACGACAATTTCCTGAAATCAACTTTAACAACGTAGCGTTTCATATAAGGCCACAAAGAAACATTTGATAGCAATGAAGTGAACGCCGTGATAAAAATGTATAAAAGCAAATCATCCTTAGATTTGATAAATATAAACAGAAGAACTATTCCGATAATCTTAAATGCAGAATTTCTAATAACTGTCAGCTTGAATTGTTCAATTCCGTTAAAGAACCATGTAATATCAAACATATTTGCAAAAATTCCAATTGATAGCACACAGTAGAAAATTTTGTATCTCGGACTGAACAAGCACAAAAATACCCAGCCAAATAGCGCAATTCCTGTAGTGCAAATCACCATCAATTCAATTTCCCAAAACAGCTTACTGCGCTCATTTACATCATCACGATGCGTTGAGATTTCTCGTGAGCCATAAGAAAGTGTTCCTAATGATGCAATTAACAGAAAAATGTACTGCACGGATGCTGTATAACTTTGGATGCCAATTCCCTCAGCACCAAGAACTCTTGAGACATAAGGTGCTGTAATAAAGGGCGTAATAACATTCAGTATTTGGTACGCTGTACTATATACGAAATTTTTCTTTATGCTTGGTTCTTTCATTTGCAATTTCCTTATAGATTACTTTATATTTTTCAATCAGGAATGTTCCTCCAACTGACCACATAATTTTCAGCAGTACAACTGGGATAAAGAGATGTTTCGTAACATTAAATTGCCAAAGTATCCTTTCCCAGGGCATCGTATTTAGCTCTATTAAATGCAAGCACAAAATCGTCAGGGATTTTTTCCCCAGCCACTGAAAAGCATTCCATGGTTTCATTTCCCATATGCCCAATTATGACACATAGAATTCCCATTCCTTTTGCGACATCCATGTAAGGCAGTCGCACTGTTCTGCCAGAAGTATTAAAATTCTTTTCCATCGTATAATTCATTTCTGCTCATCCTTAATGCTGCTTCAATAGTCGTATCCATATCATAGTACTTATACTCGCCCAAACGTCCACCGAAAATAACCTTCGGTTCGGCATCGGCAAGCTTCTTGTACTCGGCATAGAGTGCACTATTCTTGGCATCGTTTACAGGATAATACGGCTCGTCTCCGGGCTTCCACTCAGAAGAATACTCACGGCTGATGATGGTCCTGGGGAGGTCATTACCGTTCTCATCTTTGCCGAACTCGAACCACTTATGCTCAATGATGCGAGTCCATGGTGTCTCCCGGTCAGTGTAGTTGACAGCAGCGTTCCCCTGAAAATTGGGCTTGTCCAACAACTCGTTTTCAAAGCGAACAGAACGGTATTCCAGTGTGCCCAGTTTATAGTCAAAGTAGGCATCAATGGGGCCAGTATAAACCACCTTGTCTGCCAATGCGTCCAACTCGGACTTGTGTTCCAGATAGTCCGTATTCAAGCGCACCTCCATACCATCCAGCAGGTTGGTAATCAGATTGGTATAACCACCGATGGGGATACCCTGATACAGCGCGTTGAAGTAGTTGTTGTCGAAGGTCAGGCGCACAGGCAGACGCTTGATGATGAACGCAGGAAGATCCTTACAGTCACGGCCCCACTGCTTCTCGGTATAGCCCTTGATGAGTTTCTCGTAGATGTCACGACCAACGAGAGAGATAGCCTGTTCTTCCAAATTCCGCGGCTTATGAGTGATTTCCTTACGCTGCTCCTCGATTTTGGCTGCAGCCTCCTCTGGCGTCACAACACCCCACATCTTGTTAAAGGTGTACATATTGAACGGAAGAGAATACAACTCACCCTTGTAGTTAGCCACAGGTGAGTTCGTAAAACGGTTGAACTCCGCAAAACGTATAATATAGTTCCAAACATTTTTATTATTAGTATGAAAAATATGGGCACCGTACTTGTGGACGTTGATGCCCTCGATGTTCTCAGTGTAGATATTGCCCGCTATATAGGGGCGTTTGTCCACAACCAACACAGACTTTCCTCTGTCTTTGGCTTCGTGGGCAAAGACTGCTCCATATAAGCCAGAACCTACTACTAAATAATCATATTCCATTTGCATTTAAGCCTCTCTATTTCCCATATCTTTCTGTTCTTTAAGTGCTTTATCGACTCTTCACATCATAAATCACTTTTTCATATTTCCCCATGTAAACGCCATCATCCAATTCAAGTACTTCTTTGACACCGCATTATATTTCAAAATATCCTTAACATTTGATTTCAAGCCATCACTTTTTTCTGTTTCGTCTACAAACATATATTTAATTTTCAATTTATTATGCTGAACCCAAACATTTAGCAATCTCTCGCTTAAGAAGCCATAGATGCGTGCCTGTAATGGAGTGTAGTCTGATAAATCAATTTGTTCTTCTAATTGAAACAGTATTAAAAACAACCATTCACAATATTTGTCCATGAGGCTTTTTGGCATAACAAACATATTAAAATATGAAGCCATATATCCATTCATAACTTCATCATAGTCATACAAGTAATCTGGATATAAGTCAGCTATGCACAACCTTAATTTCTCTAATGCTTCTTCCTTACCATCTGTGCATAAAAACCATTCTTTTACAGTTGTGTCAAACCATCCCTTTGGATATGGCAAAATAACGTCATATTCATTCAATAAAGAAATTGCCTTTTCACTTGAAAGTATATGATTCTCCGTACATTTCACCCATGACGTTGTAAAAAATCTTCGATAATGGGATAGTCCAATATACTCGACGTCTTTTAAATTCTTCCATGCCCAATACAGCGCCGTAAGTTCACAATAATTTGCATTCTTGTCAGATATGTTATCTCCGATATTATCTCTATACATATCATTATAAGAAACACGCCCATTGCCAACAACAATTGGCTGATAATCTTTAATTGTAGGAATCGCAACTTGTTTATGCGTTACAACAAGCATCGTTAATTGTTTCATACTATATTATTCACCCTTATTTGCCTGCTTCAAACAAATCGACCTTAAATTTGATTGTCAAGAATAACAAGAATTCCATAAATAACATCCAATCAAATTGAATATTGTAAGTTATCCCCGCCAAAATAATGCTTATCGTTAAAATAAAATATTTACGATTTAATTTATATCCTTTAATTGCTATATATAGCAAGAAACTATAATATAGAATAAAACCTATGATTCCATTTGAATAAATTTGGTTCATCACATCAGTTTCAACAACCCAGCTTTTCAAGTCCACATATTGACCATACAAGTTACTCATTGTGTATCCAGAATTTCCCGTTCCATATCCAAACAAGAACTGTATTATGCTACTATTTTTCACCACATTTGGATACGCAGTAAAATAACGAATGTGCGCATTTGCACTTCCTCCATCATATACGGCACCTGTTGCTCGTCCGTAAATATCCACAATTTTATCATATACAACAGGTACGATATTCGTGCAAAAGAGTATTGGTATAATAGCAACAACTATCAAAGAGATAGCAATGAATGTACGTTTTCTCACAGTCTTGCTCGCCCTTTTCAAAAAGTCAACAATTGAAAACATACCCGTTAAACCCAGACATACACCAATACCAATCATCGCCGTTGCGTTATTACATATAACAGCATCTACAACGGCTAAAGTTTTAACAAAATAACTATCGCACACAACAAATGCAATAATTACTATAGGGGCCATAAACGCAGAATGCCAGCACATTCCCGATGGATGAAATACTCCCAATTTATACTGTGATGGATTTTCGACCATATGAAGAATATCTCTAAACACAAGTTGGTTCAAATCAATATGAGCACCGTTATACAGAAGGAATTGAGCAATACATACTATAACCTGTACTGTGCATGTCAATGCTAGTGCTTTCTTTATATACGCCACAAATCTTTCGGATCGTATATATCTCTCATAAAAAGATACCGTAAAAAAAGTTGGCACTAAAAAAACAATCGCAATAATTGAATTCTTTTTATACGACAGTGGAATATCACTCACAAAGCAAAGAAGTGTTGAAAGTACCCAAATGCAGTACAGCGATATAATTGTTCTATCTCTTGTTATTCGAAGTTTTCTTGTTATAATGGTGTGTGCCAGAAAGAAGACAACCTGCAAACACCAAAAGAGATCAAATATGCCAAATTGTACTAGCATGAATGTCGAAAAGAAAACGATTATAAAGATGCTTTTTTCATAGCGTGTGCTCTTTGATATTATAGCTTTCAATCTACTTTCTCCTTCTCCTTAACCACCGGAGACAACATTCTTAATTATAGAAACCAAATAAGGAATCCTCAAATAATATAAAACCATGTAGTAGTTTTTGTGCGGCACGATTATTTCTTCGCTTAACTGTCTAAAAAATCTTGCCATATATGGCTCCCTGGATGGCTTTTTCCTTGGCATTTCCAGCCTATGCTTCTTCTTTTCAAATCCAACTGCGTTATTCCCGTGCAATCTGTATCTAATCAATGGCTTATTTAGGTACTTTACTTTTCCCATTGCTGCCGAAATTAACATCAATTGATAATCATGAATAACCTCGTTATTGTGTACTCTTAAATACACATCTATAGCATCACGTCTTACGCAATATGTACATCCTTGCACAACATTCCCAAATGCCAACCTTTTCAAGGTTAACTCTTCAACATCTTTATGCTTTTGAAGCACAAAATCATTTACTTGATAATGATCTATATCAGTAATCGGGTTCTCATTTTGATCAATCAAAGAAAATCCCGTACACACTGCCATATTTCTGTCCGATTTCTGAAGCTCCGCAAGTGTCAGCTTCACCTTTTCTTTTTCCCATATGTCATCTTGATCTGCCAAAAAAACGTATTTTCCATGTGTTAATGATATCGCCCTGTAAAAATTTTCTATGTATCCAAAATTCTTAACATTTTTAAATATATATATTTGTGGACAGTTTAACTCTTCAATAATTTCTATTGTTCTATCATTTGAATTATCATCTACAACTATAATCTCATCAACAATCATTGACTGATTTAGTATAGATTCTAATTGCTGCCTTATATACTTTTCACCATTATATGTAGCCATAGCCACAGAAATATTTATACTACTCATTTTTATTTTTTCCTATATTTATAAAAGGAAGTATATTTTTCTCCCCTTTTATTTATTAATGTCCGAATAACAATCCAACAGAATGTGTTTCTTTCTAAATTCCGTTTGATTTTTTTCAACACATTTTTTGATGTGTTTTGTTCTCTCCAGGAATTATAGTTTGTATGTCTACAGTAGTACGATCCAGTCAAGCTTCCCAATTCAAAATATTGTTTTGGATATACCGTTACATTCACAAGTCTTTGCATTTTATTATTTAATACGAAATTCGGATATGTACATATTGTATACCACGTCCAATATTCATTTGATGGAGCCCATTTTCCATCACAATACTCTGCTTGCGTTTTTCCATTTTTAAATGATGCTTCCGTATAAAATTTTCCAGTGTCATACATTTCTAAAATACCTTTAATGAAGGGAGAACCTTTTTGTGCTCCTACAACCGCAGTACAGAGCGCACAATCACATGAAAAGCCTATAAAGGCTTCTTGATTTAAAAGTTCATCGAACGGTTTCTGTATAATAACATCGGTGTCCAGGTACACCCCCCCTATTTCGTATAATGCTTTTGCTCTATAGTAATCTCCTATGTATCCCCATTTTTTTTCGGCAAAGCATTTTCTAACGAAATCATTCTCGTCAAATGAGCAATTTGACTCATCCCATCGTTTAATTTCGTATCCTGCTTGTTTTAATATTTCCCACGACTTCATGCATTCTTTCAAGGATTTTGGCATTTCGCCTTTTCCAAACCAGCAGTAGTGAATTATTTTAGGAATTTTATTCATAGTTTTGCTTTTACTCCTTACTACTTTTTAAATAATCGAGTAGCATCTTTCTTGCTTTGACATGATGGTCTAGCATAAAACCAATCTTTTCCAACTTATTCTTTTTCATATTAGAAAAAGATGCAGCCTCTTCATGGCGGATTGCTATAGAAGGGTCATAAACCATTCTATAGCCTTTCTTTTTGCATCTATAGAATAGAAACACTTCTTCTTCATACAAAAACGGTTCTGGATCAAAAGCCTTGTTTTCATTACAAATAAAGTCTCTTGACATAATTAGGCACGCACCCTGTAGCCCAACATCAATATATCTTTTCCTGTAATCCAAAATATCTTTTCCTCGTAATTTTGAATACAAATGGTTGATCCATTTTGATTTTGAGCATAACATGTTTTTAAAAGCATGTAATTTCAAACGTCTTGAAAATTCAATAGGGTTTTCCTGATAATATTGATACTCTTTAATTTCATTTTCCAGTTGAGATATACTAATAGGTTTTTTGAACATTGGACTTTGATGATCCCCATGCCTTGGAACATAAATATCTGGTCCTAATATATCAAAATGTGTTTCTTTATAAATTTGCATTATTTTTCTTTCAAAATCTTTTTGAAAGAAAACAACATCATTGTTTGATATCACAATATAATCTGGATTATATTTCTGTTTTGCATATTGATAACCCTCATTATTTCCCTTGGAAAATCCCAGATTTTCCGGCAAGAGGAGAACATCACACTGTGCATCGTTGCTGTATAATTGTCTTAATTTTTCTCCGCTCCCATCGCCTGATCCATTATCAACAATTATATATCGGCTACTATAATCAGTAGTATTTTTCAAAGACTTAACGCATTTAATCGTATCGTCTATATTTTTATAATGTAGAATAACATAACATATCATTCTTACATCACCCTTTCTTCAATCGTTTCCTTATTTTCTTTATTGTTCCATTTATCCCATTGCGGCCAATATACTTTTTAATTCGTACTATCATTCCCGGAATCAAAAGTAAATCCGAATAGAAACATTTAATCAGTCCCAATTTTTTTCTGTACTCGCTAACTGATATAACCATGTCAGTTGAAAAGCCACTGTCATGCAGTTTCATTCGCACGTCTTCAACATCACATGTACTAGGAACCACAATAAACTGATGTGGTATAAATTTCACTTGTTCCGGATTTACAAGTAACCGATAATTACATTTTAAAAATTTAATTTCTTCTTGCATAGTTAGATATGCGCGAACATTATATTTTGCTACCAAAAAAGTACTCTCATTAGATGGATCTGGTAAAAAGACATCTGTTTTCCTAATGCCATCCAACCACAAGACGATTGGCTCCAGCCACATATACTCTTTTATTTTTCGCTCTAAATTATACGACCGTATAGCCATTTCTTGACCTGTTCGCATAATTCGTTCTGCAATGCTCTCACTTGATAATTCCGAATATTTAATCGTCAAGGAGCCAGGTTCGCAGAATGATAAATCAATCTGGTTTTCCGTAATTTCCTTAGGATATCCCGCATAAGATGCTTCTATCGCCGCATCGTGCATACTTATCCCACTTTCAATTTTTGCTAACTGATTTGTTCGCTGCGCTGTTTCAATGTTATTTCCCATTGTTGCAATGTCACGCATCGTGTAGCAGCAGGTTTTATAAACTAGTTGTTCCTCACTGATTGCTCTATAGTGTGCAAGTTTAATGTTATTTATTTCTTCGATTGCTATGCTCTTATCCCCATACACCGTGTGATGTCCCATGGACATGGTTAATTTTTTTTCTTTAAAATATCGCGCTGGCAAAATAACTTTCGTCACAGGTGTTCCATCTGAATAGTTCCACACTGTTCTTTTTAAGCAATATTTCAGTCTTCGTGGTATAAATGTTTCTTTGGGATCATCTTTTTCTGTCATTACATACCATTGCCAATTAACATAATAGATTTTATCTAAGGATAACTTTTCCATTTCCTTTCTTGGATCTTTATGATCAGAAATAATGAATTCATCTGCATCGAGTGGAATGATAAGATCAGGATTGCTTTCCTCTATTATTTTATTAAGATATTTGTTATCTAATCTAAATTGATCATATGCTTCCAGTGACTCATCATAAATAACAATTTTATATCCATCATTTTTTAAATTATGCAATATTTTAATCGTGTTATCTGTACATCCATTATCTATAATGTACATTTCGTCCAAAAAATTATAATTGTATCTAATGAAAGACTCAATTATCTCGCTTTCATTATTTACCATTGTAAATGATACTATTTTCATACTCGAATTATCCTTAACTATCTATTTCTTATGCTCTTTTCTCTTTTATCGACAATAATACTATCTGCCGGGATATCTTTGGTCACCAGTGTTCCCGCACCTATTACAGAACCCTTTCCAATCGTTACTCCGTCCAGAATTGTCACATTGCTTCCAATCCAACAGTCATCCTCAATAGTAATTCCTTTTCGCTGGACTCCCTGACTTTTGATGCTGCACTCTGTATCAGAGAACACATGATTTTCTGCAAACAAACTGCATTTAGGGCCAAACATCACATTCTTGCCGATAGTGATTTTTCCAGAACAGCCTATATATCCGTATGGTCCAATAGAACTATGTTCCCCCATCGTTAGGCCGATCCCGTAATCACCACCATAATAGCTAGACGGACGGATCATAACTCCTCGGCTTATAGTTACATAATCTCCGAAATTCAAGCCATCAGAGCACAACCCATGAATCTCAGAGAAATCTTCAAACTTAACATTCTTTCCACAGCGAATATGTTTTCCGTGAGTAATCTGCACGTTCTTTCCTACAAGAAGCATTCCATGCGATTCTTTAAGAAAGATTCTGCGTACCCCCCCCTCAAAAATTTGATTCCTGTACGATATAAAATCGCAATTTTGTCAATTGTGCTGATTCTCGAATCCATATTTACCGCTCCATTGTTTTTTTATAAATGCCCATTAGCTGTTCATAATTATCTTTCGGCTTATACTTCTGTTCATAATCCAATCGCGCATTCCGTCCAATTTCAGAAGCCAGTTCTGGTTTCCTCCAGAGTTCCGAAATACACTTTTGGAAGCCCTCAATATTTCCCAGTTTCACCTTGTAGCCATTTTTCCCATCTTCGATTGCTTCTGTTGAAAAGCCCAGATCAGTTGCTATCAACCCTTTTCCAAGGCTTTCCGTTTCAATTTCGACCATAGAGCATCCTTCATACCAAATGGACGGGAAAACCACAAATTCTCCGCCTTTCACAATTGATAGGCATTTATCGTGCTGCGTATATCCAAGAAAATAAACATTATCGTGTCCGTCTGCCCACTGTCTAAACTCTTCTTCTAGTGGGCCTCCTCCCATTACGACCAGTGGAATATCCGGTAGTTCATCCCAAATCTTCATCAGGATTCTAATACCTTTTTCCTCACCAATACGACCATAAAAAACAGCATATCGTTCCGGCAGGCCATCTACTTTCACTGCCTTAAGATTCGCTTCTGCATCTGGTACAAAATTGTATTTCTTGGTGATTTTATCCTTATCAAATCCGATATTAGTAAGAAGTCTAATTTGGTTTTCATTCAAACAAATATAGCGGTCGATTTGCTGATAAAAACTTTTTCTTATCCGATGATATGTAAAAATTCCCGCTACGATAAAACTCTGCAACCTGGAGTTTTTAAAGCATCCATATTTGCACATACGGAAATACTTTCCATCACCGCATTCATTGCAAAGTTCTGTTCCTCGCAATGATGTTGAGCATGGGCAAACAAAACGAGTGTCGTGTAGTGTTGCTACAACTTTGACACCACTCCGTTTTGCGGCATAAAGAATTGACGGTGATAGTAGCGGAAAAAAGGTATGGACATGTACAATATCTGGCTTTTCCTTTTGGATTAACTGCTGTACAGCCTTATAATTTTTCGAACTCCATAACATCCCAAATGTTGCAGATAGTTTGCCAATGACTCCGGCATTATCGAATTCATCATTGGAAACTGTATATCGAATCACTTGATTTCCATGGCTTTCCAGCAATGCAGTTTCACTCTTAAAAACCTGGTCATCTCCGCTTGCCGAACCTTTTCTATGGAAATTATGTATTGCCAATATTTTCATAGTTAGTTCTCCCGGTTTGTAAATACATCTTCATACTGTCCGCAGATTTTATCCCATGTATACTCTTCTGCCACACGTTTCTTGGCTTTCCTGCCCATCTCTGTAATTTCATCTGCACTCATTTGGTCCGCCTTATCAATCAACTTCGCAAGGCTACCCGGTTTGCGGCTCCAATACAAAGCGCAATCTTCTGCCACCTCTTTGTTGAACCCAACATCAACCAGTAAGTTCAAATCGGTGCTTCCAAGTGCTTCAATCAGCGAGGGGTTTGTACCGCCAACCGTGTGACCGTGGAAATACGCATAAGCGTTCTCTCGAATCTTCTTCAGCAATTCCTGATCGTAAACCGTGCCAACAAACTTAATTCTCTTATCACTCCTGAAATGCAGTTTTTCTTCCAATTCATTCAGGAACTTATCATTCACATTGGTGATGATTGCAAAGTCTTTCTTGCTTTCACTTTTCATAAACTCTCGGATCATAACTTCAAAAGAGTTTTCCGGCACAAAGCGACCAACAACAAGGTAATAACCTTTCTTTGTTAATCCTTTTCCCTTATACCAGTTCACCAGTTTTTCATCATCGTCAGTCAGCTTGCTCAGGGTCAAATCTGCGCCGTAAGCAATAAAAGTCGTTTGGGGATTTCTTCCTTTGATTCCCTTTCCGTCATAGCACTCGTGGATATATTTTTCGATATTCACAGAATCGCAGATTGCTAAGTCGCAGTACTTAACCATCATCTGTTCAGAAATCTTCCAATACTTACGAATCGGTGCGGCCCAACGAGCCCTCATCCACTCGTGTCCATCCGGATTCAAGAACACAGTGCCGCCCAGTTTATGAATTTCTTTGTAGAAATGTGCCGCAAACGGTCCAATACGGCAGGCCATAATATAAACAATCGGGTGAGGAATATGATTTTTCTTAATATGCTCACAGCAAGTCTTTAGTGCAGCAACATCATAATAAATTGCCTGTGCAGGCCCAATCTGGGGAACATCAATTTTGAAGCAATGGGCATTGTGGAGTTCAAATTCGTGGTCGTTGATCTTTGTCACGCCCTCAAACTTGCTCTCATCCATACAGCCATCACCATTAGCTTTACAGGCAACATGATATTTGATGTTTTCTTTATTCTGGTGATACTCCGTGAGCTTATAAACGAACGTTTCATAACCACCATACGCTCCAAGGCTTTTTGCACCCACGAGGTACACATGCTGCACTTTGTCATTTAACTGCATTTTTCCATTCCATCCTCATTTTTATCGTTAGCGTTTCATTCATTTTTTGAACAGAACGATTACGTACTTTTTCTATGTCTTTATTCCAACCTCAATTTTTCCATTGCACGACAACAAGCCTGTATACAGATTGCAACAGCAATCTATACGCAGGCTCGCCTTCGTACCTCCTTATTCTGTTTTCTGCTCTACCAGCTTTCGCTGTGGTGGGTTAAGTATAGAGCGCAACCAGAAGCCATTAGCACCTGAAATCACGCTAGCTGTAACGCACCATGACAGGCAGAAACGGGTTGAGGTGAAAAGGTCAAGCCGCGTAAACCCGCATGAAATCAGGCTTTTCTCTGGTTGCCCATATTATTTCACACTCCCCGCCCAGAATCGGAGGCTGGGAAATGGAGAACACATAATCCATCTTACCGACCTTAAAGGTCGCACCCATCGCTCCAAAGAAATAGGAAACAATGTTCTTCACACGACTTTTCTTATTAGTCTTGCTGAACTCTGGCACACGAATTCGCAGCACCTTCACGCCGTTGATTTCTTCTTCATAATACTTTTGTGTCTTATATTTATCTTCGATGGTTCCTAAGTAACTCAGCACCACGCAGATGACCGTAATATTGAACTTATCCAGCATACCCTCCGCCAGCTCACGGAGGATCTGCCCCGTTGACGCAGTATCTGGAATATAGTAATGAGCATAAATCAGGAGGTTCTTCTTATTTGGCATTCCGCTATATTCCTCTTACAAATTGTTGTTCATGTATATTTTCGACTGGCGCTTAATCTATTAGTACTCTACACCCGCCATTTCACGGTTTTGTATGTTACCGTGTTTCTTACTCCCCATGTCCCAGCAGGCACACCTTGAACGTCTTAAAAATAATCTTCCAATCCACCCAGAAACTGCGTTCCTTCACGTATTTCACATCCAGATCCATCCACTCTTCAAAAGAGAGGTCATTGCGGTGCGGGGCAATCTGCCAATAGCAGCTCAGGCCGGGAGTTACATACAGACGCTGCTTTTCGTAGTCGCCGTACTGCTCCACCTCGCGAGGAAGTGCCGGGCGGGGGCCAACTATGCTCATATCGCCCTTCAGGATGTTCCACAGCTGCGGCAGTTCATCAATGCTGGTCTTGCGGATAAATTTGCCCACACGGGTAATGCGCGGGTCGTCCTTGATCTTGAACACAGGGCCATCCATCTCGTTCTTGTCCAGAAGGTCGTCCAGTTTTGCCTCTGCGTTGGGGCACATGGAGCGGAATTTGTAAAACTTGAACGATTTGCCGTCGCGTCCAATGCGTTCCTGCGAAAAAATCGGGCCAGCAGACGGATCATCCACCACAATTGCAATGGCCGTGCCCAGCATCAACGGTGACAGCACCACCAAAGCAGCAGTGGACAAAATCACATCCTGCGCACGGCGGACGAACCAATACAGCCGATGGTCGTGCAGATTTTCTTTTCGGTCAATTTCAACTTTCTTCTCAATTCCAGTCGTATTCGTAGCCATTTTTTCCTCACATAAGTTCGTGTTCGTTTCTAAATTTCTTGTTTCAACCCGCTTTTGCCGCAACTATTTCGACTCGTACCGCTTGCTGAGATAGGTGCTTCAGATTGCTTTTCTCCCACCGCATCCCGATGGCATCCAGCTTTCCAATCCGCTCCTCTGTCAGAACCGCACAGCTTTTTTCAGGATTCTGGCGGGTATACCGCTGCCGCTTGACCCAATTTCCGAGGTTGTAACCGTCCGGTGACACATAATCAGCCGGGACATTCAGGTCTCCGTGGGCATCAAAATAGCGCTTTGCTTCCTGATATCCTTCGTTCCACTGGCGATCGTTGCGGTTACCCCAGTACATCCCGATTCGGTTGAGCCGCCCGACCTGTTCGTCTGTCAGCTTTCCTTTCGGGTACGCCCATTGCTGGCTTGCGACCCACTGTCCCAACCGTTCACCAGCCGCTGTTACATAGGAACGCGGGATATTCAGGTTGCCGTTTTCCTCGTAATAAGCCGCAGCCAGCGCATAAGCCTTTTCCCACTTGGCATCAAAAACGCTCCACACCATGCCAATCTCTTCAAGCTGCGTGATGCGTTCTTCCTTCAAACGGCCATTCAGCTTCTGCTGCCGGGTCTTGATGATCCACTGTCCCAAGGGGTAACCGTCCGGGTCGGTGTATTTGCCGGGCACCATCAGATTTCCGTAGGTGTCGTGGTATTTCTTCGCAATCTCAAATCCATGCTGCCACGCAATTTCCTTCCGATTGCCCCAGACCATGCCGATGCTGTCCAGCCGTGCGATTTGCTGCTCTGTCAGATTGCCTTGGATCTGTCCCTCACGCACACGACGCTGCGTGACCAACCACACGCCGAGACTCAGACCGCCGGGCGTCGTATACAGTTTCGGGACATTCAGGTTGCCGTGCTCCGCGTAGTAGATGCTGGCTTCGGAGAAGTAATGCTCCCAACTGGACGAAAGACTTGCTTGTAACTGCTCAAACAGCACCCGGCAGTCATGCACCTGCTCGATGACCTCGAACCGCTCGGTCACGATCTTGTCACCCTCGCCGTTGGCATAGAGCCGATGAACAGCCTCTTGCATCTCGCTTTGCAGACCGGAAATGCTGGTCAAGCCCTCGAAGTTGTTGACCACATCCAAAATCAGCGGGGTTGCGGTATCTCCGGCGGTCAGGGCGCGTCCAATCTGCTGCTTGTAGATGATGGGCGAAATCGTTGGTCGGAACAGAATGACCCCAGAAATGCCCTCCACATGGACGCCTTCGTTGAGCATGTCGATACAAAACAGCAGTTTCAGCCGGTTGCTGGTGTCCGTTTTGAAGTTCGCAAAGGCTTTGTCGGTGTTCGGATCATCTGAGTAAGCCTCATACACCACCACATCCGTGTTCACTCCCGCGAACCACTCCGGCACATGGGACACCATCTCGTCCATGTGTTCCTTGTTGGCGCAGAACACGATGTACTTACCGGATCTGTTTGTGATATGATGAGCAAAGACCCTGTCCAGACCGTCCGCCTGCTCTAATGCCCGGCGGAGCGCGTCCAGATACTTTTGGTTTGCGTCTTGAATGCCCGGTGTCCGCAGGTTGTCCACCCGCGCCTGGTACTTTGCGAGGGCTTTCTGGTACTGGTAGACGGTGGTCACGTACTTCGGGGCAGGCAAAATACCCCTGACGACTGCTTCGCCAAGGGTCATGTCGCTCGCAACACGGCTGTCAAAAAGCTCTTCAGCCATGTCGCGGTTATTGTCCAGATATCGTATGTTTGTCGCTGTTAAGCCCAGAAGTTTTGCATCCGGGCATAACTTTAATAGAGCCACCGCGCTTTCGCCCCAGCATTCTGCACCGGCACGGTGGAATTCATCGAGTATAATATAGGCGGGCTTCTGCGCCGCTATTGCGTCCAGTTGTTCCTGCGTACAGCACATCAGTTTGGCGTAGGTATAAAAGTGAACGTTTGCCAACGGAAAATCCGGGTCGTTCCTTGTCAGGCTCTCCAGCTGGGTCTTGAAGATGTATTCACTGGGAGAAAGCCAGACCACAATCTCCTCCGGGTTGTCCTCGATCAGCTTGAACGCAATATAGCTTTTTCCGGTACCGGTCGGGTGGACAATAGCAGCCTTGCCGTACTGCTCCATCATCCGGACTGCCGCATGATATGCTTTTTCGTTGTGCTCAAACAGACGCAATGCCACTCTGTTCACCCCTTCCCGCGATAAAGGGGTATCCTCTACAGTGAAAATGAAAGACTGTGGACGAAATTGAGCGTTATTCTATCTGATTTTGCACCACTCTGCCCTTTATGGACACCTGATGGGAGAATATCCGGTTCATCTCCTGGCGCTTTCGGGTCAGGTCAGAGTGCACATAGCGCTGCAAGGTAATGTTTGCATTAGCGTGTCCCAACAATTCGCTGAGGGTCTTTACATCGCACCCCGCTTGCAGACAGGTGGTCGCAAAGGTATGGCGCAACGCGTGCGGACGTACTTGCCGGACAGCTGCCTGTTTCAAATACACCTTGATGCTTTTCCGGTAGCAACGGGGTTCGGTGGGTTTAGACTCGTTGCCAGATAGAAACCATGTAGAATTGTTGGCATTTCCGTGCAGCTTTTTCAGCATCATAAGCAGCTGCTTCGGGATTGGAATTTCCCGGCGGGAGGTGCGGGTTTTAGGCGTTTGGATGACCACCTTTGTATGCCCGTTTCCGCAGGAAATTCGGCAGACCGTCCGGCTGATCTTCAGTGTTCCAAGTTTCAGGTCGAAATCGCCCCATTGCAGGCCGCAAATCTCACCAATGCGGAGTCCCAATTCCAGCCCTAATAGTAAGCCGACCCTGCGAGGCGTGGGGTTCGCCTGTACATACTGATAAAGCCGCTGTTGCTCCGCCGGGGAGAGAGGTGCTGGTGGTTTATCGATAGCTTTTGGCAGCACTACTTCCAGCTCCATCGGACGGATCAAGCGTAAATGTGCAGCATACTTGCAGATACGGCGTAGCATCGAGAGACATTCCCGTGCAGAAGAGTTTCCCAGCGGTTTGTGCGCGGCATCTGCAGGCGCAATGATCTGCTGCATGGCCTGCTCCAAAAAGCTCTCCTCAAGGGATACAACTGGCACTTTGCTCAAAATCGGGAGAAGATATTTATGCAGTGTGTACGAATAATGCGCATAGGTGGATTCTTTTACGGCGTTCCTCTGGGAGTGCAGCCACACCTCGGCCAATGCTTCAAAGGTTAGGTCGATTCTTTTCAGATTGTAGAAACCAGCTTCTGCTTTCTTCTGAATCAGCACTCGTTTGACCTCTGCATAGACCGTTCCGTAGACATAGCCCCACTGAATTTTCCCTTCCGATGTACGCGCTTTGATGTACCGGCCTTCCCACCGGCTATCCTTGCGTTTGCGAATATTTTCTCCCCGTCGTGCCATTGCTGTCTCCTCCTTATAGCTTAGACACCCATCTGACCACTTATTTTGTCCACTCTCTTTTTTAGCTGGATTTTTCATGCAGAACTGGGCAAGGTTCAATAAAGTTTTGTCTTATGAGGTGTTTTTTCTAAGGTCAAATTGGATATATTTGTTGAGATACCTATTGAATCCCAGATATAACCATGATAAAATAAGAAGAGAATTCAGACAACAACGTCAAAAGATCGGTATCCTCCATTTTCACTGTGGGGGATACTTTTTTTATTTTTCGGCAGATGCATCTTTTATCATTACGCAATCGCGTATCCCCTTGTATTATAAAACATTCTCGCAATCTACGCAACTGCGTATACCAAACTACACGAACTTCTGTACTATCATGTTGAGGTGAACTTCATCATGACTGTAAAAGATGCCGTTGCCAAACGCTTTGAACAGCTCTGCGACCAGCGTGGGATACGTCCCAACGAGTTAGCGACCCGCGCCGGTGTAACACCATCTACAGTATACAGTATGCTCGATCCATCCCGTCAGCGTGTATCCATCGCCACCATTAAAAAGCTCTGTGATGGCCTTGATATCACGCTTGGTCAGTTCTTTTCCTGTGCGCTGTTTGATGAGCTGGAACAGGAGATCCAATAATCCATCGAATGATCTGTTCGGAGTTTCTTACTATGCGCACTCTCTTTTTAAAGTGATTTTAGACTTTCATATCCATTGTCAGCCTGATTTGTGCTCTTTTGCATAGGTCGGGCTATTTTTGCGCTAAAAAGGCCCCCGCCAATCACATTTCTGTGAAAGACAGAGGCCTTCTGCTGCTAGATTCAATTCGGTCTGGGGAGATGGAACAACTATCTCATTCTACCGGGTCAGCGTCCCCTTCCAGATTTTTAACCTCCCCCGGTGTGCCTGACGCACTGAGCATCTGTTCTTGCTCCATGCGGCGGCGCACAGCTTCCACCACATAGGTGTTTACGCTCTGCCCAGCTTGCTTTGCTGCCTGTTTGATGCGTTCTTTTTCGCCCTTTTGCGTCACGAGCTGTGTGTACTCGTAATTCTCGTTATTCCATTTCCGTTTGCTGGCTGTACTTGTTTTTCCGCCCATCCGAAGCACCAACTTTCTGTTTACTCTTATAGGTATTATATCATATCTTTTCGAGCTGTCCATTCTGCAAATACTTCATGGAGTATGCATTTTCCACAATTTACGACTATTTTTCTTGTGCAACATTCCATCTTGCGTACTTCATGGAGTAGGCGTATACTATTGCCATCGGGAACACCGGTTCTCACATCCGACCATTCACCCAACGATTTGAAGAGAGGTACACACATGAGCATCAACGTTTTACTGACCCTTGTCGAGCAGTACAAGGAGGCCGCCCAACTGATCGAGGCCGCACAGACCGAACAGGAACAGCTGAAGATCCAGATTCGCGAGGCCCTGGCTGAGCGTTCCACCAACTATCTGGAAGTAGGCTGCCACAAAGTCCGCCTGTCTGATTTCTCCAGCACCCGACTGGACAGCAAAGCCATCAAGGCTGTGGCTCCTGACCTGTACGACCAGTACAGCAAAACAGTCACCGGCACCCGCCTGAGCATCACCTGAAAAGAGCTCCATACAGCACCGACCGACCAAAGTTTGCGCTGTACAGAGCCCAACACACCCGCCGGGGCGGGCTACACCAATATTATACCTGTCCCGGCCTTTTTTATCAAGAGAAAGGTTCGAAAAATCATGAAACAGACTGTCAAAACCTCCCGCGCTGCTGGTCAGCTGGAAAAGATGTTCCGCGAGCTCAACAAGCACTACTTTGCAGGCAAGCTGCCCGAACCCATCATCAGCCTGAAAAAGACCCCGTCCGCATACGGTCATATCACTTGCTCCAAGGTCTGGCAGGCAGGCGGCGAGAACAAGTACGAGATCAATATTTCGTCAGCTACCCTTGACCGTCCCATCGAGGAGACCGCTTCCACCCTGCTGCATGAGATGGTGCACGAATACTGCATGGAGACCGGCATCAAGGACACCAGCAACAACGGGGTCTACCACAACCGGCGCTTTAAGGAGCAGGCAGAGACACACGGGCTGACTGTCGACCATCACGAAAAGTATGGCTGGACCATCACGAGCCCGTCCGAAGAGCTGCTGGACTTTATCATCTTCCAAGGCTGGCAGGATATCCAAATGGGTGAGCGGCTGGCATGGTCGGATATGGCAGGCACCGGAGCAGGCAGCAAGGCACCCGGCAGCAGTCAGACCGGAGCGCCGAAACCTCCCAAAGCAAAGAGCAGTACCCGGCGATGGATATGCCCCAAGTGCGGTACCATCATCCGGAGCACCAAGGAAGTGCGAGTCATCTGTGCGGACTGCATGGAGCTGTTCGTAAAGGCCGACTAAATCATAGCAGGACAGAGAGCGAGGGCACGAGTGAGAGTAGTGCCGGTTTTAAAAGTGCACTCGTAAAGACAGAGATTCGCTGGGCTGTGAGAGGACGCCCATTATATCAAAGGAGCACCGTCATGACTATCATATCAGAACGCCTGCAGTACCTGCGCCTGACGAACGGCTATACCCAGACCGATCTTGCACGAACCATGGGAGTGACCCGCCGGGCAGTCTACGCATGGGAGCACGACAAATGCCCTGAGATCCCCCGTCTGATCCAACTCGCCCAATTCTATCAAGTGTCGACCGATTATCTGTTGGGCCTGACTGAGTGAGAGGTGTCCCGCTACCGGAGGCCTTACCGGAGACTTTTTGCCCGCGACAGTGCGGTCATCCATCAGTTCGCGCGCCCAGCAGCAAAAAAGCTCCACATTTTAAAAGTGTACTTGTAAATCCACTTTATTGGATGCATCATTTGGTAGACTTCAGGTACAGCAAAGGCAAACACACTTCAAAATACAGGAGGACAAAATCATGGCAGGCGCTTTTTCATTTGTTTTAGGTATGTTGGGTCTTGGTGCGGCTGGTGCAGTCAGCGCGGGACAGAACGCAAAAATCAAGAAGGCAGACTATCAGTATGGCGAGGAGCACGGACTTCATGGCACCTCTGAGGTCCTGCAAATGCGTGAACGAGTGCGTAAAGAATGGTGGAGCATCTGCGGAAGAACTTACAATGCGTGTGAGCGACCTGCATCGAGTTACGGTGATCTCAGCAGAACCCCGTGGTGCTATCTGAAAAAACGTTGGTTCATTGACCACCTGAACAAAAAGGGCATCCCCTATGATGATTTGGTCGTGAACGATGTTACCGGCGTTACCTTTTACGAGAGCCAGAAAAGAACGTCCGAAGCGTATATGAGAAAGCTGCGGTAATAGATATCGCGCCCACCGTCACCATTTCTATCAGCAGCAGGAGGTAGATTTATGGCTGAAAATATGTTCGTTGTTAAAACGGTATTCCATGATGAAAACGGAGACACTCTGCTTCGTGAAGATTACCGTGAGACACGAGAAAAAGCACAGAAACTCAAGGATTTGGCCGATTTTGGCTATGCCGGACTTTTTGGCAAAGGTCAAACGAAAGTTACCACAGAAATCATTGAACGCTGACACCAACCACCATTTCCTATAGCAACAGAGTCCTGCCGCTCAGATGTGAGTAGCAGGGCTCTTTCTATTTTATACAGTATTCAGTCAGAAAGTGAACTTAAAAAGCCGCGTTTAATATCAGACAGCACACATCCCGGCAGATTTTCGGTTCGATTATGTGACTCCCCGAAATTGTGGGGGAACAGTTTCATTCGACCACTTTTGGTCAAAAGTTATTGGTTTTGTAGAACATGGGGGTCTGCCCAATTTTCGGCATACTCACTTGTGGTCACGGATAACATGTTTGAGCACCGTCTGCATTTGTCCAAAATTGGACACACCTTTCTTAATGGAGTCAGTCTAAGCGACCTCATCTGAACTTATGTCGTGACAGGTGCGTATTGTTTGGTACAGGGTCGTGTATGGCGATTCTATCAGCGCAACAAGGATCGTCTTGACCCGCTTTCAGGGTTAATCAATTTGATTACCCCTGGTGGAAAACAACAGTCTTACGTTTATAATCTGCGCGGTGTTATGGAAATCTGCCGATTCAGCACACTTCCCCACGGATTTTCGGCTCAATTATTGTTTTCACTGCTTTTGAGCATATCCATTTGCGTCGTGAAATACGACGGAATTATAGTACGCATCCCCTAAAATAAGGCATCCTTCCCCAGATTACAGGGGAAAAAGGAAAGTCAGAAATGCCGCCACCCGAAACAAGATAGATGTATAAGGTCGTGATTTGCGACCTTTGGAGAACATGGAGGTCAGAGCGCAATTTTACGCACACCCACTTTGGGCATGGGTGACATTCTAAGCATCCATCAATGGGGTCTCATACGGCGATTCCATCAGCGCAACAAAGCATGTCTTGACCCGTTAAGCGCGGTATTCAACTTAAATACTGAGGTCAGAAATCACATGCAGCCCGTCTTGATTCCCTGAGCTCCGTAATCAAATTGATTATGCAGGTCGAAAATCATACGGAAAATCGTGAAACTGTCGTATACAGTTTGCGCGGTGTCATGGAAATCTGCCGATTTAACACACATCCCGGCGGATTTATGGCCTTTGAAACGATATGGAACTTGTGCACAGTTTTGTGTATATCTGTTTGAGGTCACACATAAGAAAGATCGTCTTAGTCCATTGAGCTTGACTAACAACCTGTTAGTTGAGTTTGGAAATCATACGCCGACACGTCTTGCCCCTCTTTCAACTCGTCCCAAAACGGTACGGGTTGAGGTCACACGTCTTGATCCTCTCTCAAGGGGACTTCAAATTGAACCCCCCTCTTGGATTCAAACGATGGTATGTCATTCCTTGCGCGGTGTCATGAAGATTCCTCGCTACAACACCAATCCCAAGACCAACGCCCTTATAGACTGTATATATCATAGCCAAGCACCCTGCTGACGCGTTCCTATCCCCTTCTGGTTCACGCTGCCGTGCCGCTGTGACACATTTCAGCACTTAACGACGCATTTGGACGCTTTTCGCCAGGTTTGGCATATTTTGCGTTACATTTATTTCGAACAGGATGGAACTGATTCAAATATATGTAATAGGAATGGTGTCAAAATGGTTACCTCCGATTTGTCCGCCCGTATCAATGATGTTCTGCGCTACGTCGGGATCACCCGCAACATGAACGCCTACATGATTCTATCACAAGCTCTGACGTTGATTGCCGAGGATGAAGACCGTCTGCGAGCCGTAGAGAAAGAGATCTACACGCCCATTGCCGACAAAACTCTGCGCGGGCCCAGAGCAGTCCAAAGCACGGTCCGCCGGGCATCCAAGGTCGCATGGGATTTCTTCCCTGATCGCGTTCAGGAACTGGCTGGCTATCCTCTGAATGGTCGCCCATCTGCCGTAACTATGCTTGAACTGCTCTATAATGGTGTCGCTCGCTATGACGATCTTTCTATTCTGAAATAAGCGCCCTTCAACAGCAGCACTCCGCTACTCTATGTCGAGCAGTGGGATATTTTTGCATCTTGATTCGATTTCAACCTCGTTCATTTTGAACGGCGTTGATGGAAAAAGAGCTGTAAAACGTAAATATATTGCACACAATCTGCATGGCGTTATGAAAATTTGACGTATATTAATGGTTGTACAATAAGGACAATTTGACTAATGTTTATTGATCGTATCATCGATAGAATATGCTTCTTGTCAGTCACTTTGACTACTGAGCCTTTGAACCTAGCTCAAATTGAGCCATGTTGCAGTGGTGTCGCTCTGACCCACTCCCTTTTGGACGGCGTAAAAATCCGCCCACGAAAATAGTTACGGAAATATCCGTATGTAAATTGGGCGGCTGAAAATTGAGCTACGAAACAGTATCCACAATATAGACGTCCTTGCACAATTCGACGATAACATGTCTTTTTTACTTAAAGTTCACTTTTTAGGTCATTCCAGATAGCGTAACGATTTGTGACGCCATCCGCCGGGCAGACGCTTGCTCGCTTCTCAACATTCGACGCATTATCGTGTTTTCTCAACAAACTGAGAATCAACATTTTTTTGATCTTTTCAAAGAAGCCCCATATATTTTGACGATGAATCGAATCATCGTGATACATTCGCTGTCGCTCCTCAACTCCAATCTTGAAAAAGCTCGCAGGTTCGCTTAGTCAAGATTTCCGTTGGCGTGTTCATGATGACTGAGCGTTTCCGCCCATCCTCATTCTTCGGACGTTCGAAAGCACTCAGCTATCATTCCACGCAGAATAGAATTTGTCAATAAAAGACGCTTCCATTCTTAATCATCCATAATAAAAGCCCGACCGCTCAAATCAGTAGCCGAGCTTCCATAATCGATATGCGTATATTTTTCACTTTGCTATATAGTGTAGTTAATTTTATGCACATCTTACTTCTTTGTTGCTTTGTGACATTGTGCAATTTTTCGTGTAGTTTCTATAGTATCGGCACGCGTTTTTGCACATTTTGTCGATCATCATTTCAGTTCCACAAGCATCCAGACTGTCTTAAACCGCCACTTTCCTGCTGTTTCTCTTGTTGTTATAATCTCTACCCTGTATTTTTGAAGCTCTCGATTTAAAAGCAATTTGCCGATCGTCTCTTGGCTAGAGCGTCCTTTAGCCGGAACAATATTCAGGACGCGAATCAGTGCTGCCTTTAGCTCATCCTTTAGCATAGGCTCATTGAGATGTTCCGCAATGTAGGCTGACACATTATCCGACTTATACTCTGGAACAGGACCACCCAAATCGCCCCGAATCATACTAAGAATTGCGTCATGATATCCATCCTGTAACATTTTCAGTGCGACACTTTTCTGATACTGGAAGAACATCTCTTTCATCTCGTTGATATGGTACTCTTTTGTTCGATGATCGTAGTACAAAGTGGACTCCTCACCGATTCGCTCGTTTACATCCGGAGCTGCCAAAAACTTCTCCCAAGTCTCCCCGCCTGCACGATAACACAGTGCTGGTTCGAGATTATAGGTGGCCTCTTTAAGGCGCGTCTCCAGCTCCCGTTTTCCCTTGCCGCGCAGATAGAGTTTAAAGGTATCCGGCTCACTCACTGGCCGCTTTCTGCCGATCTCCTGAATCACCTCCATAGGCAACCACTGCTCAATGAAAATATGTTTGACCGTCTCATCTTTGATATCAACACCGTTATAGAAGACAGTCGTAGTAAAAAGGATCCGCTTCAAAAGCTTTCCGTGCCGGACACAATCATATAGAGTATCCATCGCGCCGGACTTGTTGTAGTCAGAGCAGTAGTAGGAAGCCGCATCACCGTATATCAGCTTCATTTTTTCAAGCGTTGCACGACTCGATACAAAAACAATCACTTTTTCATCCGGTGGAATGGAATCCAAGAGAGCCTTACGCTCAGCATCCCGATAGTAGAATCGAATTTCTGAGACACACGATTTTCTTCTTGGGATTCGGTAGTAGTTTTCTGGGGGAAGTGTCCCCTCCTCCTTCCACTTCTGAATCAAGAAGTCCATCGTGGCGCTCATGTAGATGACCGTTTTGCACGGGACCAGCTGCTCAATGCACTGATAGGCCAGATTTGTCTTATGATTGAATTTTGCGTCGTTCACAAAGAAATGCGCCTCATCACAGACAATATAGGTATAGCTGTTCCTGATGTGCTCCAGCGTCTTCTCCGGGTTTTCCTGATAGTCCTTCTGGAGCTTTTGATAGGTTTGCACCTCTACAAACTCAAAACTCAGGCACTCGATCATCGCCAATCTAACCAGGTCTGTATCTCGGAAATCCCTTTCGACTCCATCCGCTAAAATGGCTTGGACGATTTGCTCCCACAGCGTTTTCCGGTTGCAAAGATATAGAATTCGCTTTCGATCTTCCACATTGAATCTTGGGTAGCTAGTCATATTTTTCTTCAATAAGTCAATGATTGCAGTTGTTTTGCCCGCGCCTGTACCCGCATCGATCACATAGCGGCCAACTCCCCAGCTTTGTATAACGTCGCCGATGGCCTGTGAGACGTAGCATATGTCCTCTGGCAAAGCCGGTAAAGCCCGTTCAAATAGCATTTTCTCACGGCGGATATCATCCAGTGACCAAATCATTTCCTGTTCGGCTGCTTGCGGTTTCGTCATCGGAGCAGATACGCGCGGCAACTCTTCACAGGGGTCCAAGCCAATGTCGGTAAGATCCCCAAATAGCGCCAAGATAGACAATGCACCGTTGGGTTTGTTTTGGGGCAGAGATACAGGCTGCATGGGTGTAGTGGTAACATTTGTTTCTTCAGTCATAAAATAATATTGCTCCTATAAAAATATAAGGCGCACAGCCCAGCCATCTTGCCAGACCATGCGCCGGTTTGTTAGCGTCTACCCAGAAAAAAGCTCTGGTCAAACGCTTCGTTCTGTGCTATTATAGGGGCGGGAACTTACGTACGCATTTATATTCCCGTCTCTATGGCCGTTTTACCTGTTGGCGCAGGTAAGGCGGTTTTTGTTTTACTGTTGCGCATGGGACTTTGCCTCGATTGCTGCCGCCGCTTCTGCAAACGTCTGCATGGCGCTGTTGTAGCCAATTTGGAACGAGTGCTCGGCAACGGACGCAATCAGCCCTTCCAGAATTTCAGATTGGATCTCGTTCTGCGCTTCGCTCAAATACGGTCGAATAAGCGCCTCTGCCTGACGATTGCTTACGTCTACGGCATCCTTAAACTTCTCCTGACTCTGCTTGATCTCGTCAGCGGTCTCAAATACATCCTTTAAAAAACTCATTTTGATCTCCTTTTTCATATTTATAATCGTATTTTCCAGCTTTCCCCCGGCGGGGTACGGAGCAACTTCTGGGTCCCACATATTATGCAGCACCTCCGGGGTGTTATTGACCTTCTGCGCATCGAGCCATTCCATCAGCCCTTCGCGGAAGATCCGGTAGCTATTGCCCACCTTTACCGCCGGGAAGCCCGGTTTACTCACCAGCCGATAGACAAAATTCTGCCCGAACCCCAGCAGCTCTGCCACCTCGGCAACGATCATCATGGGCGAGAGCTGTGTCGCAGTCGTCGGCTTTCCAGTGGTGTTCTTTTTGCTTCGTGTCATAATTTGTATGCTCCTATATAATCGGATTGTATTTTTTGGCAGTCAACTGGGCATTGCCAAATTACGCCTTATTGTTTTTTCTCTACATGCTATCAAACCTCCTTGTTTTGCTTGTACAAACAGTATATCACCACTTGTATTAAAATTCAATAGTTATCTGTGATTTTTTCTTCTGTATTTTAAGCAAAACCCAATAATACCTTTTTTGAAAAGTGCTATTGTCTTTCTGTTGGTTTTTAACAAGCGCATGCCATTTTCACATCAGATATAAAACAATCCGTAAAATTGTCGTATCAGGCATCGTTTCCAGCACTGAGAGGATTTGGGTTTCCCCTTCTGCCGCTCTCCGACGTCCGTTCAGGCAATCATGCCATCCATAGCGCACCACCTCCTGTGCTTCCATTGGCGAAATTGCGCCCTTTTTCGCTTATTGGCGATACCATGTCTCTTTTTGGTTTTTCCCCACTCCACTCAACATCGCCAACATCGCCACACTGGCGAAGTTGATTTTCGCCGTGTATTCGTCATTTTTATGCAACTTCGCCACACACCCGTCTGACTGCCCGTACAGCGCACAAGGAGGTGATGAACTTGAACTTTCCGTCAGCCTGCCGCACCCGCTTGGTTTGGATCTTTTTCTCTTTTACAAGGAATGTATGTGCCCGCTCAACGGTGCGTTTGCTGCATCCCGTTTCGTCCATTACCAGCTTTTTCAGATCCATACCAGCCATCGGTCCCTGCTCTTTCAGAAGGGCCATGATGGACTCCTTGGCATCCTGCTGTGACGGTTCCAGCGGCATCGGCTTGTCGGCCATCAACTCCTTATAATGCTTCTCCGTGGTCGCCGCCAGCACTGCCCGGACGGTTTCCACCTCTGCGCCCACCTTGTTCTTCACGCTTACCGTCTGGGTACGGAAGAGGATGCTGCGTGCCTTAGTGCCAACGTTCAGCTTTTCCTGCGTTACATAGGTAATGCTTTCGTCCTTCGGCAGCCGCCCCAGAATGGTCACACTACGAGCGGCATTCCACAGCTCACCAGAACCGGCCAGCAACATCCGTGCATCATCGCCTGCCTTCTTTACCATGTGAGATACAATGACCACGCTGAACTGGTCTGCCAATGCTTTTTCTTGCAACATATCAAGCGCCCTGCGCATCACATCACCATTTGCCACTGCATTACCCTCCAGAAAGCTCCTGAGCGGGTCGATGATAACCAGTGCCGGATGCAGCTCATCAATAAGCTCAAAGAAGCTTGCCCCAACAACAAGCTTTTTCTTTTTCTGCTGCCAGTACCAGCCGGGAGTCGCGTAAAACACCCTGCGCATATCCGCCTCTGCCGCGATCATGCGCGGAGCCAGAGACATGCCGGGGTCATCCTCGCTCGTAAGTACTAAAACATTCCCCTGTGCAACTGCAGCATCAGGGAAGAGCATCGTGGGACGTCCGGTCGTTACGGCAGCCACCACATCCGCCATGAATACGCCCTTGCCCACGCCGCCTGGACCTGCCACGACCGATACAGCACCCATCGGGAAGTATCCTTTAATAAGCCACCGGGTATTTACCGGCTCCACATCTCCCAGACACGGAATCATGCCTCCATGGTAGACCGGCGCAGCTGAAGCAGTGGTCACAGCAGGGATCAACGGAAAGAAACTCAGAGAACTCATATTTTACTCCTTATATTCGTTTGCGATTTTGGCATATTTTTATACTTTTTCACGCTACAACGTGCATCTCCTAAAAAATAGCAACAAAAAAGACGCACAAAAAGATAGAACTCCCAAGCCGCACTCATACCGTATACCGGCAGAATACAGCTTCTGGGAAACTACTCTATCTAATCATGCGTCTCGCCTTAGGCTGAGACCTCCATTCGTCTAGGTGAGGCTCAGTATCCTGAACCTCGACGAACAGATAAAATATGTTACGCAGTCCATCACTGTGAGTCCGCGTAATGGCCCTCGGAGACATCATCTTCACTTCTGGGCTTCATACGAAACATTCCGGGGGTAAGGTCATTATAGCACCGTCGGCAGTAATTGTCATTCTCCATTTTATAAACATTTCGTGAACTTCTCTTTCTGCACAATTGGTCCTTCTCACTTCAACCTTGCAATGACCGCTCAACTTTGCATTTCCGAAGTCATCAATTTATATCGCATTTTCGTTCAATTTCATCAACATTGCAAAGTTGCAAATTCATATACACAATCACTGCAAAGAAGCCGCCACACTCCTTCACCTTTCCCGTTTCATCCCTATTTTTTCACCCCGTTGCTTTCCATGGCTCATCTGTTCCAGCGGGTTCAGGGCGTCGTAGTTGGCTCTCAGGTCGTCCGCATACAGCGCCACATACCGCCGGGTCATCGTAAGGTCCGCGTGGCCCAGCAGCTTTTGCAGACGGAACGGATCGCCGCCAGCTTGGATATACAGTTTGGCGTAGGTATGCCGGAACAGGTGCATCGATGTTTTCTCCACGCCTCTGCTATGGTTATAATTCCACACCGCATTGCCAAGCGAATTCAGGGTCATCTGGTTGCCATACTCTGAGACGAACAACGGGGCTGCGGGGTCGCCGCTGCGGTGCTCCAGATAGTCCTCCATGATCCTGACCAATGCCTTTGAGAGGGGTACGATCTGCTGATTGCGCGCTTTCATGTGGCGGAAAAACACTGTCCCGGCGGAAAGATCCAAATCTCCAATCTGCAGGTTGAGCAGCGTGGATGCACGGCAACCGGTACCAAGCAGGAAATTGACAATGACCCAGTTGCGGTATTCAGCAAAGGAGCACGTCTTGCAGTCCGGTTCCTTCAGCAACTTCTGCAGCTCGTCGGTGGTGTAGGGTTCTTTGATTGGATCATCTGCCCGCACCAGCTTGATAGAGAATTGCTCCAGATACCCTTTCTCCATACACCAGTATAAAAACGCCCGGACCATGCGCAGGTTCGTATTGATGGTAGTATCTTGAAGCTTCTGGTCCTTCATATAAAAGATATAGTCCTCCACCGTTTTCTCAGTGATGGTATGAATAGGCTGCTCTGTATCCCCCAGAAACCGAAAGAAGCTTCTGCCCTTAGCGGCGTAGAAGTCGAGTGAGCCTTGGGAGAGATTCTTGAGCCGTTTGTACTTTTGGAACCTTTCAAAGGCCTGTTGGATGGTGGGGTTTGCCTTGGCAGTGGGTCTTAAATCACGGTTACGCACGAGAGAGACTCCTCCTTTTTTCGCGAAAAATCCCTTTCGCCCCTCCAATGCTTCCAAAAAATGGAACAAAAAGAAAAAAGCCCAGAATCATTCGAATCAACGAACAATTCTGAGCTTTCTCATGCCACCGGCGGGGCTTGAACCCGCACTCTGTTGCCAGAAAGGGATTTTAAGTCCCTCGTGTCTGCCAATTTCACCACAGTGGCTTCTAAATGAACTGCCGCTACAAGAGCTGCAAACGGCAATTCATATCATACAATAGAAATCCCGATTTGTCAAGTTATACCTTGCCGCCATGCAGCTCGGCATACATGCGGGAGCGGCACTCGGCGACGGCGGGGCTCATGTTGACGTAGTGCTTGTGGGGGCACTCCAGGCGCAGCTCGCTCTCCCAGGTCTCATCGGTCAGTTGGCGGGCGATGTAGGCCTTTTTCTCTGCGATGGAGGGCAGCTCCATGGCCAGCTCGCCGTGGAGGATGTGCGGCACCAGCAGCTTTTTCACCTTGGTGGGGGTGATGGTCACGGTGCGCTCAATGGCGTCCGAATCCAGATTGACCATCGTGACAGGCTTGCCTGCCTCGATCTTCTCGCCATCCATGGCGATCAGGTCGCACTGTGCCTGGCCGTTTTCATCGTAAAGACGCCACGGCATCTTTTTGCCAGGGATGATGGCCTTGCTGGCAGAATCCGAACACTTCATCTTGGGCTGATAGGTTCCATCCGGGCGCTTGACGGCCACCAGTTTGTACACGCCGCCAAAGACGGGGTCGGAAGCGGAGGTGATGAGGTTCTCGCCGACACCATAGGAATCGAAGTGGGCATGCTCATACAGCTCCATGTTGGCGATCTTCTTTTCGTCCAGACCGTTGGACGCCACCAGCTTGATGTAAGGTTTCCCTGCTGCGTCCAGCGCCTTGCGCAGGCGCTTGGAGCCGCGGGCCAGGTCACCGGAGTCGATGCGGGCACTCTTGACGCGGCGGCTGGGGTCGTTGGGATACTTTTCAATGAGGTAGTCGTCCAACTTGATGAGGTTGGGCAGACCGCTCTCCATGATATTATAGGTATCCAGCAGGAGGCTGACGGAGTCCGGATAGGTATCGGCAAAGGCCTTGAAGGCGTCGAACTCGGTCGGGAAGAACTCGATGAAACTGTGGGCCACCGTGCCGACGGCCTTGACCTCCGGGCCATACTTCATCTCGGCCAGGCAGTTGGCGGTGCCGATGCAGCCGCCCAGAACGGCTGCATACGCGCCGTCATTGCCCGCGCTCTCGCCCTGGGCGCGGCGGGTGCCGAACTCCATGACGCTGCGAGGGGTGTGGGTGTTCAGACCGGTGACGCGGGTCGCCTTGGTGGCGATCAGGCTGTGGAAGTTCATGGTCTGCAGCAGATAGGTCTCGATGAGGATAGCGCCCACAAGGTCGCACTCGATGCGGACCATCTGCACATGGGGATAGCAGACCGTGCCTTCGGGCAGAGCGTACATGTCGCCCTGCCAGCGGTAGGTGCGCAGATACTCGCAGAACTCCTCGCTCATGCCCTTGGTGCGCAGCCAGCAGATATCCTGCTCGTTGAAGTGATAGTTCAGCAAAAAGCGGGTCAGCTTGCGCTGGCCTGCGCTGATGGAATAGCCCTGGTTGTCGGGGTTCTTGCGGAAGAACATATCGAACACCAGCGTCGTATCCTTGAAGCCGTGCAGAAACAGGCAGTTGGCCATCGTGAACTCGTAGAAATCCACGACCATGGCAGGGTTATCGTAATCTTCATCCGGAATATACGGAACAACTTTGATCTCGTCCATGAAAGTTTCCTCTCTTCATATCCATACAGCGGCCGATACCGGGCGGCTGCTGAAAAAACGCCCCGGCCCGGTCTGCATCTCAGGTACGGCGCGGAGCTCTTCCACCCTGTCATGACAGGGTGTTTGTATCATGATAGCATCTTTCCCGGATGGGTGCAAGAGGTTTTGTAAAATTCCGGCGGATGCAGGCAAAATCTTTTTTCCAAACCAGAAAAAACGGCTGCCTCCAGAAGCCGGGAAGCAGCCGTTCGATTCAATGATGCTTAGCCATTCATGATGTTGGGGGTCGCGTTCTTCAGCATGACGTCATGGCTGCCGCCCTCCACGATGGAAGTGGAGGAAACGACCGTCAGCTTTGCCTTCTGCTGCAGCTCCGGGATGGAGAGCGCACCGCAGTTGCACATGGTGCTCTTGACCTTGTACAGCGTGGTCTGGACGCCATCGGACAGGGGGCCTGCATAGGGGACATAGCTGTCCACGCCTTCCTCAAAGCTCAGCTTGGTGGAGCCGCCGAGGTCATAGCGCTGCCAGTTGCGGGCACGGTTGGAGCCTTCGCCCCAGTACTCCTTCATATACTGGCCATTGATGCGGACCTTGTTCGTGGGGCTCTCGTCAAAGCGGGCAAAGTAGCGGCCCAGCATGACGAAGTCTGCGCCCATGGCCAGCGCCAGGGTGATGTGGTAATCGTGGACGATGCCGCCATCGGAGCAGATGGGCACATAGATGCCGGTCTCTTTATAATACTCATCGCGGGCCTTGGCGACCTCGATGACAGCGGTAGCCTGGCCGCGGCCAATGCCCTTGGTCTCGCGGGTGATGCAGATGGAGCCGCCGCCGATGCCGATCTTCACGAAGTCGGCACCTGCCTCTGCCAGGAAGCGGAAGCCTTCTGCATCGACCACATTGCCTGCGCCGACCTTGACGGTGTCGCCGTAGTGCTCACGGATCCAGCCGATGGTGCGGCTCTGCCACTCGGAATAGCCCTCGGAAGAGTCGATGCAGAGGACGTCCACACCGGCCTCCACCAGAGCGGGAACACGCTCGGCGTAGTCACGGGTGTTGATGCCGGCACCCACGACATAGCTCTTGTTGGCGTCCAGCAGCTCGTTGGCGTTCTTCTTGTGGGAGTCGTAATCCTTGCGGAAGACGAAATACTTCAGGTTGCCCTCGGCATCCACCAGAGGCAGCGTGTTGATCTTGTTGTCCCAGATGATGTTGTTGCAGTCATGCAGGGAAGTGTTTTCCGGGGCCGTGACCAGCTTTTCGATGGGGGTCATGAAGGTGGTGACGGAGGCGTCATCGGGGGTGTGGTTGACGCGGTAATCGCGGGAGGCCACGATGCCCAGCAGCTTGCCGTTGGGGGTGCCGTCGGCGGTGACGGCAATGGTGGAGTGGCCGGTGCGGGCCTTCAGCTCCAGCACATCGTGCAGAGTGGCCGTCGGGGCCAGATTGGAGTCGGAGACGACATAACCGGCCTTATAGCTCTTGACACGGCGGACCATCGCTGCCTCGTTCTCAATGCTCTGGGAGCCATAGATAAAGGAAACGCCGCCCTCGCGTGCCAGCGCGATCGCCAGCTTGTCGCCGGAGACTGCCTGCATGATGGCACTGATCATGGGGATGTTCATTTCCAGCGGGCATTCTTCCTCGCCCTTGCGGTACTTGACCAGCGGGGTCTTCAGGCTGACCGCCGTGGGGACATTCTCCGAAGAAGAATAGCCGGGGATCAGCAAGTACTCACCAAAGGTGCGGGAAGGTTCTTCATAGAAATATGCCATACTCAAACTCCTTTTCTCTCGTGCAGCCCGTAGAAACGGCGGCAAATTCATTTCACTTATCGTGCCTGGAAGATGCTAAAAATGCTTGCACCTATTGTAACACAAACCGGCACAAACGCAAGCATTTCGCAAAACAAACTTTCCAAAACTGTCCTTGCGAAAACCAGACACTTTGTCTAAGAAAACGGTGGAAAGTAACACTTTATTCCCGAAAATGCGGGCCGTTCTCCCCTGCTGCGGGCCTGGGGCGCAAAAAAGCCCGCCCCCGAATGGGAGCGAGCTCTTTTGCACACGAAGCGAGGATACCGCCTGTGCGGTACGCACCAACAGCTGCGAAGGAGAACAGCCGGAGGAGGAGCGGTGCGCACCCGATATCCACGGATAACAAGAAGAAAAAGATTTCACGCAGAAGAGCTTTCGCTCTTCTTGTAACCATATTGTAACTCTTTTGAAACCATTTTGCAAGGGGTTTTGCGAAAGTTTTTGTAATTTTTTTGTAATTCTTTATTCAGCGTTCTCAGCCGCTTCGCTAGAAAATTCCAGATAACACTCAAAGGCTATGTGCTCGTCCCGGCGGCCCACCACATACCAGCCGTCGGCCGACGGCGCATAGGCCACCGCCACCTGCGCCCCCATCGGGATCTCGCGGTGGTACTTGATGGAGGCGAAGCGCAGCGGACCCTTCCGGAGTGCATCCAGCGGCAGGGCGTCGCAGGCGATGTCCAGATAGAACGAGTTGTTCACATGGCCGTTCAGGTCGCACAGCGAGTAGCTGGCCGTCCAGCTGCCCGCCGGGGTCAGCTCCTTGCATTTGTGCACCAGCTGGGGCAGCTCCTCTTCCACATTCTCATTTTCGTAGTTGGGGGTGCGCCAGCTGGGCTGCCGCATGATGTGCCCCATTTCGGTGTTCACCACGATCCAGCGGCAGTCCACGAGGGCCAGCTCCTTCCCGGCCTCGTCGAGGATGTGGGTAATCCGCTTCATCGAGCCTTTTTTGCAAGGCTCACAGGCGGTATCCAGCGTGATCTTCTCGCCGCGGGTGGGCATCCGGTAGACCTCCACGGCCTGCTTGCCCACCAGAAACGTCGTGTGGCGGGCGGCAAAGAAATCGTCGCCCATGCCGTAGGCGCGGGCGTGGTCCGCCGCAGCCTGCTCCACATAACGGAACAGGGCGCTGGGTTTGAGTTTCCGGTGAAAATCACAGTCGGCGTTCAGAACGGTCGCAGTTTCAGTAAAGTGGTTCAGTTCCATGGTAAAAATATCCTCTCTATCAAAAACAGGCCGCACCGTTTGCGGCGCAGCCTGCATGGATCAATACATGTTCCGCGATTTTTTGCGCAGCTTGCGCCAGATGTTGAAGCAGGCCAGCGCGACCATGGCCAGAAGCAGCATCAGGAAGACGATGCCGCTGCCGCCCTCGTCGTAGCTCTTCATCTCGCTCCACTTGACGTCCAGCTCACTGTTGACCTCATCGCTCAGGGCAGTGAAGACCTTTTCCTTCGCTTCGATCTCCTCCGAGGGGAAGGCGATCTCGCTGTACTTCAGGTCCTCGTCCAGCACCTCCCACACGGCCTGCATGGGGGTGGTGTAGCCGATGTATTCGGCATTGGCCTTGCCGATGTCCACTTCGCATATGAAGTTGATGAACATTTCGGCGGCTTCCTGCTTCTCGCTGGTGGCGGGGATGCACATGCTGTCCACCGAAAGGACGCTGCCCTCCTCCGGGAAGACCCAGGCCAGGTCGGGGTTGTCGTCGATCATGGTGATGGCGTCGCCGGAATAATAGACGCCGATGGCCGCCTCGCCGCCGATCATCTTATCGAAGATCTCGTCCATGACGTAGGCCTGGACCAGCGGTTTCTGTGCTTTGAGGTGATCGACCACCTCGTCCACTTCCTCGGTGGACTGGGGGTTGATGCTGTGGCCGGTGGCAAATGCCGCGATGGCGTACGCATCCCGGCTGTTGTTGAACATCAGGATATTGCCGGCGTACTGTTCATCCCACAGGTCGGCCCAACTGGCGGGCGCTTTGTCCACCATGGTGGTGTTGTAGATGATGCCGGTGGTGCAGAGCATATACGGCACCGTGTATTCATTGGCGGGGTCGTAGTCGGCGTTGCGGTAGACTTCGTCGATATTCTGGAAGTTGGGGATGTTGTCAAAGTTCAGCTTTGCAAGCATCCCCTCCGAGATCATCTTGGCGACCATATAGTCCGACGGGATGATGACATCGTAATCCGCCGCGCCGGATTTCAGCTTGGCGTAGAGCGACTCGTTGGAATCAAAGGTGGTGTAGTTGACGTGGATGCCGGTCAGCTTTTGGAAGGCGTCCACCACGTCTACGCTGTCGTCCGAGCCGTTGGAGATATACTCACCCCAGTTGTAAACGTTCAGGGTGACATTCTGGCCCTTGAAGCGGGTCCAGTCGTAATCATCCGAAACGGAAACATCTTCCGTGACCTCGATGGTCCCGCCGGCAAACGCCGAAAGCGGCAGACTGACGGCAAACACCACCGTCAGCAGTAAAAGCACCATGCGCTTCATCTGTTTCATGCGGCATCCTCCCCTCTCAGTGCCTTCTGGTCCCGGCGGTAGCCGCGGCTCTCCATGGCGTTGGAGATCAGGATGATGGTCAGAATGACCACGAACATGATGGTGGACAGGGCGTAGATCTCCGGGCTGACCTTTTTGCGGGTCATGGAGTAGATGGCGATGGGCAGGGTCTCCACCGTGCCGCAGTTGAAGTAGGAGATCATGAAGTCATCAATGGAGTAGGTCAGGCAGATGAGGAAGGCCGACAGGATGGCGGGGCTGATCTCCGGCAGGATGACCTTGAAGAACGCCTGCCTGGGGTCACAGCCGAGGTCCAGAGCCGCCTCATACAGTTTGACGTCCAGCTGCTTGAGCTTGGGCGTGACGTTGAAGATGACATACGGCACGTTGAACGCGATGTGCGCGATGAGCAGCGTGGGCAGGCCCATGATGGTATCGGGCAGGAACTCCACCCGGCCCGCAAAACGCTGGTAGGCCACGAAGAGCAGCATCAGCGAGATGCCGGTGATGATCTCCGGGTTAACGACCGGGATATAGGTGATGTTCGTCACCACAAGGCGGCTCTTGCGGCCCATGGAGGCGATGCCCAGCGAAGCCGCCGTGCCCAGAATCGTGGCGATGACGGCCGAGATGAGGGCCACTTCCACCGAGACGGCCAGCGCCCGCAGGATGGAGGCGTTATGGAACAGGCTGGTGTACCACTTGAGCGTAAACCCGGTGAACAGCGCATAGCCCTTGCTCTGGTTGAAGCTGAACACGATCATATACGCGATGGGCAGATACATGAAGCAGAAAAACAGGATGATATAGACCCGCTGCATCAGGCGGAGATGTTTCGTTTTCATCAGGACACCCCCTCCATTTCATCCTCGTCGAAGCTCGAAGTAAAGCTCATGCACAGCAGAACGATGATCATCAGCACCAGACTCATGGCCGAGCCGACGTTCAGGTTGTAGCTGTTGCCGAGGAACTGCATCTCGATCAGGTCGCCGATCAGCAGGTTGGAACCGCCGCCCAGCATCCGGCTGATGACGAAGGTGGACACCGCCGGGACGAAGACCATCGTGATGCCGGTGCTGATGCCGGGCACGCTCATGGGGATGAGCACCCGCAGCAGGGTCTGGGTGGTGGAAGCGCCCAGGTCCTGCGCCGCCTCCACGATGCTCTGGTCGATCTTGGTCATACTGGTGTAGAGCGGCAGGATCATATAGGGCACGTAGTTGTACACCATGCCCAGCACCACCGCACCGGAGGTATTCAGCATGGTGTAGGGGCCAAGGCCGAAGGCACCCAGCACCGCGTTGACCGGGCCGTTGACACTGAGCAGACCCATCCACGCATAGGTGCGGAGCAGAAAGTTCATCCACATGGGTAGCATGACCAGCATCAGCATGATGTGTTGCTCGTTCACCCGCAGGCGGGAGAGAAAATAGCCGACGGGGAACGCGATGATCAGGCAGATGACCGTGGCGCTGAGGGCCAGCAGCAGGCTGCGCGCGAACACCGAGCCATAGCCGCTGATGGAGAGCAGGTTGTTCAGGGTGAAATTGCCGTCGCCGTCCGTCAGGGCATAATACACCACGATGATGAGGGGCACCACCGTGAAAAGCGTCATCCACACGAAGTAGGGATACGCGAGCTTTCGATCGTAAATCTTCATCATTTCGGCTCACCCCTCACGAACGCGCCATGATGTGGATCTCGTTGGGGCCGATGCGCATCCCGATGGTCTCGCCGGGGGTGCAGGCACGGGTGGAATGGATGAGCCACTCGCGGCCCTCCACATCGACGTGCATCTCAAAGTGGACGCCCTTGAAGATGACGTCGTTGACAACGCCCACCAGCTGGCCTTCCATCGGCGAAACGACCTCGATGTCCTCCGGGCGGACGACGACCTGCACACTCTGCTCACGGGCAAAGCCGCGGTCCACGCACGGGAACTGGACACCGGAGAAGGAGACGAGAAAGTCTTTGTGCATCACGCCATCCACGATGTTGGAGTCGCCGATGAAGTCCGCCACGAAGGCGTTCTTCGGCTCGTTGTAGATATCCTCCGGGGTGCCGATCTGCTGCACCTTGCCGCCGTTCATGACAACGACGGTGTCGGACATGGTCAGGGCCTCTTCCTGGTCGTGCGTGACATAGATGAACGTGATGTTCATCTCGCGCTGCAGGCGCTTGAGTTCCAGCTGCATCTCCTTGCGCAGCTTGAGGTCCAGTGCGCCCAGAGGCTCGTCCAGCAGCAGGATCTCCGGTTCGTTGACCAGGCTGCGGGCAATGGCCACGCGCTGCTGCTGACCGCCGGACATCTGGCCGATGCTGCGGCGCTCAAAGCCTTTCAGGCCCACGACTTCCAGCATATCGCGCACCTTGCGGCGGATGGTCTCTTCGTCCATCTTTTTCAGCCGCAGGCCGAAGGCCACGTTCTCGAACACGTTCAGATGCGGGAACAGCGCATACTTCTGGAACACCGTGTTCACCGGGCGCTTGTAGGGCGGCACACCGGTGATATCCTCGCCCTTGAGCAGAACTTTGCCGAAATTCGGCTCCAAAAAGCCTGCGATCAGCCGCAGGGTCGTGGTCTTGCCGCAGCCGGAAGAACCCAGCAGCGTAACGAACTCTTTGTCATGGATATCGAGATTCAATCCGTCCAGAATGCGCTGGCCGTCAAACTCCACTACGATGTCCCGCAGTGAAACGATCACCGAGTTGTCCATATGATACCAAATCCTCCTTAAACTCAGATACGAAAAAAGACAGGGCTCGTGTCCCCATCCCTCGTACCAGGGCGATCGGTCCCCACGCGCCGTGCCTTGGGTGACAAATTGCGCAGTCTCTCCCCCTGTTCGTGTCTATCTTATACAATTTCCGTACAAATGTCAATCGCTCTGACACAGTTTGCCCAAACTTTACGTACCGGGCGAAAACCGGGCCGGAACATCAAAAAGCCCGGAGGCTTCCCTGCGGGAAACTTTCGGGCTCAAAAAGGACTGCCAGATGAACTTTTGTTTCACGAAGCCGCTTTGTAACGGTCCTTTGCGGTGCACACTGTTTGCACAGTGTCGGCATCCACCGTGTAGAGGGAAGCGTCCCCCGACACGGTCAGATAATAGCCGTCCGTGCCCTCGTAATAGGTCAGCGTCCGTTCGCCGTCCGCTGCGCGGACCGTGGCTGCAGCCAGCTGCTTCATGCCGGACGCATCGCCGTGGGGATCCTGCGCCGTGACGTAGCTGCTGAGGGCCGAAAGCAGGCTGCTGACCTGTGTTTCGTCCAGCTCTGCATCCGGTGCATCTGCCAGCCTCCAGACCGTGGTGTACGCCGTGCTGTCGCTGTCGCTTTCGGAGTCGGCCGAATGGTCGGACTCTGCGGCTTCCGAACCCGCCGTCAGAGTGAACGGCTCATCTCCGCAGGCAAGGGTGACGGATTCGATGGCCGAACGGGTCAGCCCTGCCGGGTTGAAGGCACCGAACAGCTCAGCGCGGCTCAGCGCAAAACAGGCCGCCTTGGACGCCGCCACCGTATACAGGGCATCGTCCCCGGCCTTTTTCAGGTAGATATCCCCGGTGGCGGCATTCTCTGCCCCAAAGGTGAAGGTGTTCGTCTCCCCTGCCGCTGTGACCGTGACAGTCAGGCTCTCGTCCGTGAAGCCGTAGTCCTCGCCGGGTTCTTCGGTCAGCTGGCGTTTGGCGTTCAGCGCCGACAGGGCGGTGACCATCGTGTTGCAGGCGGTGGCGTCCAGATGATAGGCCGGGTCTTCGGCCAGCGTCCAGCTGCCGTCTGCAACCGTCAGGGTATTCGTCTCGCCGTTGTACGTGACCGCAAGTTCGGTCAGGTCGCCCGCCGCAAAGGAGGACAGCGGGATGGTGCCCTCCGCCGCAGCGCTTTCGGCCTGTGCGGCCTGCGCGTTCTTCGCCGTCAGGGCTGCGAAGGCCCCGCCCGCCAGAAAGACCAGAACCAGCAGAACGATGAGGGTGCGCTGTTTCGTTTTCACGCGGACCTCACTTTCTGCGCCGCAGGATGACCACGACGGCACCTGCCGCCAGCAGCGCTGCCGGAAGGATCAGGATGAACACCAGACCCAGCACCGCCGCCTGTGCATTGGAAACGCTGATGGGGGCAGCTTCCAGCGCCTTGGAGTCGATCAGCACACTGCCGACCTGCCCCGCCAGCGAGGACGCACAGCCCTGCAGGAAAGTGCAGTTGCCGGGCACGACCTGATACGCGCTCTCGTTGTCCATGTTGCCGCAGTTGATCCAGATGACCTCTGCCTCGGTGGCTGTATTGCGGGCGTAGGCTGCCAGCGTGAAGGGGCCATCCGTGTCGCCGTCCTCTTTCTCCACCGTGGTCATCTCGTACCCGGCCGCCTTGCTGTAGGCCGCATCGGAGGTGGTGAGCAGCGCTTCTGCGGTCACATTCTCCGTCTCAGTCAGGGTGATGCCCTGCGCCATCTGGAGCAGAACATGGCGGCTGGTATCCACGCCCTCCAGCGCCGTGGTCTCGGCAGGGCTGGTGTAGTCCGGCAGCAGATAGTAGGGGTAGCCGTTCGTAAAGTGGCCGGAATCGCCCTCGACCACCAGCCCCTCGACGCGGGTTAAGCCGAATTCGGCCATCACAGCGTCCAGATTGGGCGTATTATAATAGGTATCGGTCGTGAGCAGAACCTTGCCGCCTGTGCTCAGGTAGCTGCGCAGAAGGCTCATCTCATCCACCAGAGCGCCCGCCGAGGCAAAGTCCTGTGCAGGGACATTGATGATGAGCAGGTCGCAGTCCTCCGGGACGCTGCCGCTGGAAAGCAGATCCAGCGCCGTGAGGGAGAGGTTCTGATTTTCCAGTGCATCGGTCAGCGTGTCGGTCAGGGCCTGCTCCCCGTGGTTGGTAGTGTAGTAGGCGTGTTTCTGTTCCCCACTGGTCAGGCGGTAGATGGCCGAGGTGATCTTACTCTCGCCGGAGAACGTCACACGATAGCTGCCGGTGGTGTAGTAGTCGGAATCGTCATAATCGTAGAGGTCGGAGGCGTCCAGCACGACACTCTGCTCCCCGGAGACCAGGATCAGACTTCCAGACGCAGCATCCTGTGCGCCGTACTGGGCTGCAAAGGTCGGGTAGATGGCCGGGTCCTTGATTTCCCAGGTAATATGGCTGCTCTCGGAAGCGTATTTGTCCAGGAGCTTGGAGATGATCTGGTCCTCATTGCCGGTCTCGCAGAGGTAGTAGATGGTCACATCCTGCGTCAGGCCCTGCGCCACCTGCGCGGAACTGTCGCTGAGCGTATACAGCCCGGCCTCCGAGAGGTCGAACGTGGTGTATTTGGTCGGGAGGGCCTGCATCAGCAGGTTCACCAGCACGGCCAGAACCAGGACGGCCGCCGTGATGGCGGCGGAATAGAGGCCGCTGCGGAACACCCGCCCATTCAGGGCCGTCTTATCTTTGGGGAAGAACTTCATCGCTGCGCACCTCCTTTAATTCCAGCGGCGCTTTTCAATGCCCTGCGCCGTGAGGAACAGGAACACCGCCGTCGCGGTCAGGTAATAGACCAGCGTCGGGATGGAAAAGCTGTTGTTGACAAAATCTTCAAAGGGCGTGAAGAGGCACAGGGCGCTCAGCACCGCACTGAACGCCTCGGTCAGCCAGGCGCTCTTCACGAGGAAAAGGCCCGTCAGCCCCACGCAGCACACTGCAAAGGCCAGACACCCCAGAACAAAGCTCCGGATGCGCAGCCCGGCAAGGAGCGATGCTGCACCCGCAATGCCCACAAAGACGACCAGCGCCACCGCGCTGCCCGCATTGAACAGGCTGCGCAGGCTGGGCATCATATAGGCCAGCAGCAGCACCGAGAAGCCCGCCACCGCTGCAATGATGGGGTTTTCGGTCAGGCCGGAGAGGAACTCGCCGATGGCAATGGCCGCACAGCCCAGCAGAAAATAGCACAGCAGACCCGCGAAGTTCGCGGCCAGTGCGGTGACTGTGCCGCCCAGTGCCCAGAGGATGAGGATCATCACGGCGTCCGCAAAGCACGGCAGCGCGAATACGGCGCACATCGCGAAAAACTTGCCCAGCACCACGCCCCAGACGGAGACCGGGCTGGTCAGCAACAGCTGGTCGGTGCGGCTGCGGCGCTCCTCGGCCAGCGACCGCATGGTCAGGACCGGAATGTAGAGCAGCAGCATGAAGATCGTGCGGTAAAGCGTATAGTAGCTGAAATCCGTCAGGCCGTAGCCGAGGTTCAGCGCCAGAAAATAGATGCCCGACGACGCCAGCAGAAAGGCGGTGAGCAGATAGCCGAGCATCCCGTGGAAATAGCTGCGGAGTTCCCGCTTGAAAATGGCGTTCATTCGTCTTTCCTCCCTGTGTTCTCCTCGGTCTCGCCGCCGGTCAGTTCCAGGAAGACTTCTTCCAGACTCCTGCCGTCCGCCGTCAGCTCCTGCAGACTGCCCGATGCCGCCAGCCTGCCTTTGGACAGGATCAGCACCTGCTGGCAGACCGCCTGCACCTCGCTCAGAATATGGCTGGACAGGATGACCGTGTGGGCCTGCCCCAGCTCCCGGATGAGTTTGCGGATCTCGATGACCTGCGCCGGGTCCAGGCCGACGGTAGGCTCATCGAGGATGATGAGTTTCGGGCTACCCAGCAGCGCCTGCGCGATGCCCACCCGCTGCCGGTAGCCCTTGGAGAGGCTGCGGATGAGCCGGGGCAGGACCTTTTCCAGCCCGGTGCGGCGGGCTGCGCTGCGCACCTGCTCTTTTCGCTCGGCCTTTTTGACGCCCTTGAGCTCGGCCGCAAAGTCCAGATATTCCTGCACCGTCATCTCCGGGTAAAGGGGCGGCTGCTCCGGCAGATAGCCGACGCACTTCTTTGCCGCATCGGCCTCCTCCGGCAGCGGGTGCCCCGCCACCGCGACCTGCCCGCTGGTAGCGGACAGATATCCGGTCAGGATGTTCATAATGGTGGACTTGCCCGCACCATTCGGCCCCAGCAGGCCGCAGATGCCGCCGTCTGCCACCGCAAAGGAAACATCCTCTACCGCCAGACGGTGCCCGTATTTTTTGGTAAGATGAGAAACTTCGATCACAAATAACGCTCCTCTCAAAGGCCGCGCAGAACGCGATGGATTTCGTTGCTGGTTTATTTTAGTCTGCAAATGTGATGAAAATAAGATAAAGTCGTGTAAGTTCCGAAAGGTTCCGCCGTTCGCGCTTTTCTGCCCCAACACGCAAAAAAGCGCCGCCTCCGCAAGGGAGACGGCGCTTTGGAAAAGACCAGTAAAATTACTTACGGCCGAAGCGCTTGTTGAAGCGCTCAACACGTCCGCCGGTGTCGACCAGCTTCTGCTTACCAGTGTAGAAAGGATGGCACTTGGAGCAAACTTCGACGTGGATCTCAGGCTTGGTGGAACGGGTCTTGATGACGTTGCCGCATGCGCAGGTGATGGTGCAGTCAACGTAATTCGGATGGATACCCTGCTTCATTCTTTTTCACCTCATTTCTGGTTCTGACGTATTGGGGCCATATTATCAATGTATGTGCCCATCACAACCTTCAATATCGGCTACCCCCACGAGCGGCCTTGGAAACGATTGCTTAAATATTATAGCACAACTTTTGAAAAATGCAAGGGGAAATTTTTGTTTTTTGGTCGTTCAGCAACAAAAAATCTCCTGTACGCATCGGGAACTGCACCCCAAATAAATACAGGAGATTTATTGCTTTTTGTTTAACCCATTTATCGCCATGGAGCTATCATCCCACATTTTTATAGCGATAAACAGAAGTCAAATTTCCAGCAATTCCAATTTATTCCTTTCTATACTTTCACATACTTCGATACCGCGAAATATTTCACCCCACCCGCTGCCGCTTATCCAGCCGCATTTTATCAGCGATCATCGCAATGAACTCGCTATTCGTAGGTTTTCCCCGCAGGTTGTGGATGGTATAGCCGAAGTAGCTGTTGAGGGTGTCCACGTCTCCCCTGTCCCATGCAACCTCGATGGCGTGGCGGATGGCGCGCTCCACGCGGCTGGCGGTGGTGCCGTTTTTCTTGGCGATCTCCGGGTAGAGCCGCTTGGTCACGGCGTTGATGTACTCCGGCTCGTTCATGGTGAGCAGGATGGCATCCCGCAGGAACTGGTAGCCCTTGATGTGGGCGGGGACGCCGATCTGGTGCAGGATCTCCGTCACGGTCAGCTCATCGCTGTCCACGCTGGTGGGCAGGTGATGCTTTTCCTTGCCCATTGCCACCTTCACGACCCGGCTGGCGAGGACATTTTCGTCAAACGGTTTGACGAAATAGTACGCAAATCCCTCATCCAGCAATTCCTGGACCATTTCCTCGCTCTGGAACGCACCCGTCACAAAAAACGAGGTGTGCCGCTCGCCTGCGGCGTTGTACTTCTGCTTGACGGCCAGTGCATCCAGCCCCGGCATAAAAGCGTCCAGCAGCACCACCTGCGGCCGCACCGAGAGCATTTTCTGAAGCACCTTCTGTCCGTCCTTTTCGACGACCGTAACTTCCACGCCTTTTTGTTCCAGCGCCTCGCGGCAGGCTTCCGTGATCTCTGCGCTGGTATCCGACATCAAAAACCGAATTTTATCCATCGTTCATTCCTCCAAAGTGTGCAGTTCCCTTAACGCTTTTGATTTTACCATATTTTTCCATTGATTTCAACGGTTATTTTTGCCATATTATGGCATCCATTGTCGAATGATGCTTATTCATTTTGACGATTCTGTATCCTGCGCCCTCTGCGCCGCGATTTCGGCCTGTTCCAACATGGTCTGGGCAAAAATTCCGTAGCCGCGTGTCGGGTCGTTGACCAGAACATGGGTCACTGCTCCCACCAGCCGCCCGTTCTGCACGATGGGGCTCCCGCTCATCCCCTGCACGATGCCGCCCGTCTGCGCCAGAAGCGCCGGGTCTGTTACACGCAGGACCATGTTCCGCTTGGGGTCTGCGTCGCTGATCCGTTCGATCCGGACCTGATAAGGGCGCGGCGTCTCACCGGACACCGTAGACCAGATCTCTGCATTGCCCGTTGTGACCTCCTGCGCAAAGGCGACCTCCATGCGCTGCCCGGCGAACTGTGTGCGGGTGGTGCCGTATACGCCGTTTTCTCCATTGATGCGGATGCTCCCGATGGCCCGGCTGCCCAGAAAGTGCCCTTTCAGTTCGCCGGGGCTTCCTGCTGTTCCTTTGCTGCAGCCGGTGATCTCGCAGGGGACGATCTCCCCTGTGCGCAGTGCAATGCTCTCGCCGGTGTCGCTGTCGCTGATGGGGTGGCCAAGCCCCGCAAAAATGCCCCGTGCATCGTCTGCGAAGGTCAGCGTCCCGACACCGGCCGAGGAGTCGCGCACCCACATCCCGGCCCGCCACTGCCCTGCCGCCGCATCCCAGACCGGCACAAGCGTCGTGCGGAGCTGCTCTCCGTTCCGGATATACACGACCTCCACCGCCTGCCCCTGCGCTGCTTCCAGCGCCGCTTTGACGGCGTCATTGTCCTCCGTCATGGTCGTGCCAATGCGGATGACCCGGTCGCCCAGGCGCAGCCCGGCTTCCTTTGCCGGATTGGCCGTGCCGCCGCTGGGGCGTTCCACGTCCGAAAAGCCGACCACCAGCGCCCCCTCCGAGAACATCTTCACCCCGAACGGCGTCCCGCAGACCGTCACCTGCATCCGCTCGGTAACGATGGTCCGGATGGTCTTGATCGGCAGCCAGCCGCCCAGCGAGAGGGTAGTCTGGTAGCTTCCCACCGCGCGGGTGCTGGCGACATTCTGGCTTCCGTGCGCCCCCAGCGGCTCCACATAAGAAAAGCGGGGCAGCGCCAGAACCTCGCCCGGCGTCAAATAGACGCGGTCCGGCAGGCGGCTGTACAGCCACCCCAGCGCAGCGACCGGCAGCAGTGCCAGCCATGCTGCCGCCTGCCTTGCCCGCTTCCAGCCCTTTCGGTGCGCTCGGTCCTGCTGTTTCACGTTCGCCATCTCCCCGGAATCTTTTTTGCTAGTATGCGCCGCGCGGGATGTGATTATAAAATTGTGCTGCAGGAATTGACTTTTGGGTGCAAACTTGATACACTTAGTAAGCTCCGTGCGGAAGTGGCGGAACGGCAGACGCGCTGGTTTTAGGCACCAGTTCCATCGGAGTGAGGGTTCAAGTCCCTTCTTCCGCATAAGAAAAGGCTCCATCGAACGGTTTCCCGTTTGGTGGAGCCTTTTTACGTTTGCCTCTGTTCTTGTTTTTTACCACTTTTCTACCACTTTTTGACGACTTTGGGAGCGTCAGAAGCCGTTAAAATCGCTGGCATTCGTTCGCATCTGCACATTTCAAAACAAGCAGAAACCCGCATGAGCGCTTGATTTTCAAGCATTCATGCGGGTTTCTCATCTGGTGCGAAGGAGGGGATTTGAACCCCCAAGGATAAACCACACGCACCTCAAACGTGCGCGTCTGCCAGTTCCGCCACCTTCGCATACTGTTTTGGTGCAATCTCCGATTCCTGAGGTCTGAAACCGTGGTGCGGACTGCTCAAGTATAGTACCATAATCTCCTGGGAAAGTCAAGCGTTTTTCATAGAATTTTTCGACTCTCATATCTTGTACGGAGACGCTTTTTCATAAATTCACAGCATGAGGAGGTTTTTGGTGTGAAGGTGCAGAAAAAGTTTTTATTACAGGGCGCGATCCTTCTATTTCTGGGGCTGGGCTTAGGTTTTGGGCTTGGGAGTTTCTATGCTTCTGCGCCGGTCATCGGGTGCCGGGAAAATGACCTGACGCCCATCCCGGACGAAGGTTTCGTCTCCCCTGCCGCAAGCGAAGTGCCGGCCGGGTCGGTGCCGGAAACGCCGCCCGCACCACCGGACAAATGGGTCTGTCTGACCTTCGACGACGGCCCCAGCAAGACGACGCCGGACGTTCTGGCCGCGCTGAACGCTGCCGGAGTCCGGGCCACCTTTTTTGTGGTGGCGACCGGGTACAACGAGAAGTATCTGCCGCTTCTCGCTGAGGCAGAAGCCGCCGGGCACCAGATCGCATTCCACTCTGCCTCGCACGAGTACAGCGACATCTACCGGAGCCCGGATGCCTACTGGCAGGACCTTGCCCTGCTGAAGGAGCGCATCGCGCCCTATGTCCACACGGAGGGCATCCGCTATCTGCGCTTTCCGGGCGGGAGCACCAACACCGTCAGCCGACGCTACGGCGGCAAAGGCATCATGAGCGAACTGAAAGCGCAGGCCGCTGAAAAAGGCTTCACCTCTGTGGACTGGAACGTCTGCGCCGAGGATGCTGTGGGCGGCAAACCCAGCGCATCCACCATCTACCGCAATGTGGTGCGGGAGACCGGTGAACAGACCCAGTGCATCGTTCTGATGCACGATTCCGCCACCACCCACACCACCGCTGAAGCCCTGCCGGACATCATCCAGTGGTATCGGGATCAGGGGTTCACATTCTGCCGCGTAGAGCAAGTGCTGCCAACACCATAGCGGCCACCGCCGCAGGGAGCAGCCGCCAAAGCCATCGAAGCAGGCGCTCCCGTCTGGGCGGCAGCCCCGTTTGAAGCGATTCCGGGAAGACCGCTTCGCAGCAGATGGAATCGCAATAGCGGCCCTGCCCCCGCCATGCTTTGTAGCGGATGCCGTTCCACTCAAACTCCGGATACATCCCGCCTTTTGTGATGCGCAGGGGGCTTCCCTGCGCTTCGGCATAGCGCTGCAGCGCTTCTGCAAAGTCCTCCGGGGTGTTGATGGACTGCTCCGATACGATATAAAAACGCTTTTTCTGTTCGTTTTCTGCCACCGTGCGGTAATCCTTGAGCCAGCCGGTGAAGAATCCGCCCGGCTCCTGCGGGTCCTGCATCCGTTTCAGGCAGTCGTCCACATCCAGCTGCTCCATCCGGGGTGCCTGCCGGGTCAGCTCCGCGCAAAAGCGGATCGCACCCGCCAGCCGGAGGGCCTGTTGTTCCAGCACTGCCTGCTGCGCCTGGATTGCTTCGGCCAGCGGCTGTTCTCCACGGAGAACGCTTTGAATGGTGGGCAGCGGCAGATCCAGCATCCGAAGCATCCGGATCAGTTTCAGAGTCCGGACATCTTCGGCGGTATAATCCCGGTAGGCATTGCTCCGGTTGCGGGCAGGCGTCAGCAGCCCTTCTTTTTCGTAAAAGCGGATGTTGGGGCTGGAGACCCCGCTCTGTTCCGAAGCCTGTTTGATGTTCATTTGCTTCACCTCCGCCCTTACACTACACCATAAAGTCGGTGGAAGGTCAAGTATTTTCCTCAAAAAAGCGCAAAAATGCCCCGGCGGGCACAAAACCTGCCGGGGCACTGGTTTTTCAATGGCGCTTACTGTGCGTTGTTGAAGAGGCTGAAGGCGCGATATGCCATGTACAGGTCACTCTTGTGGATGACCTCGAAGGGAGAGTGCATGGACAGCACGGGCACACCGATGTCCAGCACAGGGATGCCGCGGTTGGCCACATACTTGGCAATGGTGCCGCCGCCGCCCAGGTCCAGACGGCCCAGCTCACCGATCTGCCATGCCACGTTGCCCTTGTCGAGCATCCGGGTGACATCGCTGACCAGCTCTGCGCAGGCATCGCTTGCGGAGCCCTTGCTGCCGCCGCCGGTGTACTTGAAGATCGCCACGCCACGGCCTGCATAGGTGCCGTTCATCGGCTCAAAGGCGCTGGCCCAGGACGGGTCGTAGGCAGCAGTGACGTCTGCGGACAGGCAGACGCTGTTGCGGAAGGCCAGGATGTCGTCCTGACCGGCCGTGCGGCACAGCTCCTGCATGAAGTGGAAGGCATACATGCTCTGCATACCGGTCACACCGTCTGACCCGATCTCTTCCTTATCGGTGAGGACGCAGACGGTGGTGTAGGCCGGGGCCTTGGTCTCGATCTCAGCCATCAGTGCGGGGTAAGCGTCCACACGGTCATCGTGGCCGTAGCCGCCCACCATGGAGCGATCAAAACCGACGTCACGGCACTTGTAAGCCGGGGTGATCTCGATCTCGGCCCGCATGAACTCCTTCTCGGTGATGCCGTACTTCTCGTGGAGGAGGATCATGGTGTTCAGCTTGACGGCTTCCTTGACGTCCTCATCCTCCACAGCATCGGAACCGATGAGGATGTTCAGCTCCTCAGCCTTGATGCCGTCCTTCAGGGTGCGGGTGTTCTGCTCGGCGCTCAGATGGGGCAGCAGGTCGGTGATGCAGAAGACGGGGTCGCCCTCGTCCTCGCCGACGCGGACGGTGACGGTGGTGCCGTCGTCGCGGGTGAAGACGCCGTGGATAGACAGCGGCATGGTACCCCACTGATACTTGCGGATGCCGCCGTAGTAGTGAGTCTTGAAGTAGCTCAGGTGGTCGGACTCATACAGCGGGGTCGGGCGCAGGTCCAGACGGGGGCTGTCGGTATGCGCGATGACCAGACGGAAGCCGTCCTCAAAGCTGCGGGTGCCGATGGTGGAAGCCACGACAGCCTTCTTGAACTGGACAAAGTAGACCTTATCGCCGGGCTGGTAGGTCTTTTTGGGGTCGAACTCCACGTAGCCGGCATCCTTGAGCATCTGCTCGCTCTCGGCGGCGACTTCGCGCTCGGTCTTGCCGTTGTCGAGGAACTTCTTGTAGCCCTCGGCAAAAGCGTGTGCCTTCTGCTTGACGTCTGCATCCTTGTCGGCAACGTAAGCAGGCTTATAGAGCAGCTTTTCGGCCAGCTGCTGGGTCGGAGTTTTTTCTGCCATAGAATTTCTCCTGCCTTTCTGTTTCTATATTCCTAAATATTTCAAACCGGGAGGCCCGGTTCAAGCGGATCAAGTGCCATACAGATTCTGATACACTGCATAGCAGGCGGTGATCTTTTCCACATAGTGGTGCATCTGGTTGTAAGGAAACCCCTGCAGCGTGATGCCGTCGGCGGAGTGTTCTTCCTTTTGCAGCAGCGCATCCACCGTGCCCCAGCCGCTGTGATAGGCCGCAGCCGCTGTGGCGACATCGCCGCCGTAGCGCTCCATGCAGAGATGGAGGTAGTAGCAGCCGAACCGCAGGCTGACGGCGGGGTCATACAGATCCCCGAAGGTGACGTTTTCCCCTTCCGCGATCTTGCTGCGCAGCCAGAGGAAGGTTTCCTCGGTCATCTGCATCAGGCCGCGGGCCTCGACGCTGGATGTAGCATCTGGGTCAAAGCCGCTCTCCGTACGAACGAAGGAGTAGACCAGCAGCGGGTCGAGGTCGTACGCGGCGGCATACTGCTCCACAAGGGCGGAATATTTGCAGGGATAGAGCGTTTTTTCCACCCGCGTCCGCACCGGCGGCAGGCAGAGGATGCCCAGCGTCACCAGAAACACCAGAACGAAGCCGTTCAAAAATCTCTTCGCATTCAAATCGAGGGTCGCGCACCACCTTTCGTGCCGCCTTCCGCCAGCAGCTGCTCGCAAAGCGCGTTCGCAGCTGCTTCCAGTGCGGCAAGGTCTGCGTCGTTGCGCAGGACGTAATCGGCGTGGGCCAGCAGGGCTTCTTCGGGCGTTTGGGCGTTCAGGCGGCGCGCTGCCATTTCGGGCGCGATGCCGTCCCGCTTTGCGATGCGGGCCACGCTCGTTTCAAATGGAGCCGTCACCACAGCCAGACGGTCGCACTCGGCTTCGGCCTCTGTTCCGACGATGACCGCACCATCCAGCACAAAGAGCGAAGCCCCTGCCTCCTCGGCGGCGTGTTTTGCCAGCCGGATGCGGCGGACGATCTCCGGGTGGGTGATGGCATCCAGCGCCGCTTTGCCCTCCGGTGCCGCAAAGGCACGGTCTGCCAGCAGGCGGCGGTCCAGCGAGCCGTCCGCCCGGAGGATGTCTGCCCCGAACCGCCGGGCCAGCACCGGCAGCAGCGGCGAAGACGGCAGCAGCATCTCCCGCGAGATCTGGTCTGCGTCGGCCAGCGGGACCCCATGGGCCGAAAACACCGCGGTCACGGTAGATTTTCCGCAGCCGCTGCGGCCCGTGATGCCAAGCGTGATCATAGCGCGATCACCCGGAAAGCCGCTGCCCGGATGAGGCGGTTGTACACCGCCATGGACAGGCCGTCTTTCTGCGGGCAGCGGGCATAGACGATGCCGTCGCCCTGCTCATCCAGTGCGCGGAGGCTGCGGAAGATGTGCTTTGCCTGGTCGGCACCATCGCCCTCGCGGCCATACTCCACACAGGGCACACCGAGTTTTTCGGCCTCGCCCGTGAAGCAGAGGCAGCTTGGATTCTGGTCCATGTGGGCCTCCACGTAAGCCTTGAACTGCTCGAAGGTGCCGTCCAGCAGGGTGACATCCGCCTTGGGGGCGTAGTGCTTATACTTCATGCCGGGACTGCGGACGACCGCGCCCTCCGGGAGCTTTTCGAGGATGGCCTTGGAGACTTCGACCTCTTCGCCGAGGGCGCGTTCCAGGTCTTCCAATGTAATGTGGCCGGGGCGGAAGAGGGTGGGCTTATCGCCCACGACCGACACGACTGTGGACTCCACGCCCCAGTCGCACTCGCCGCCGTCCAGGATCAGGGGCAGACGGCCGTTCATATCGGTGAAGACGTCCTGTGCGTTGGTGGGGCTGGGTTTGCCGGACAGGTTGGCCGAAGGGGCCGCAAAGGCACAGCCGCTGGCCTCGATGACCGCACGGGCCACCGGGTGGCTGGGCATCCGGATGCCGACGGTGTCCAGACCGGCGCAGCACTCCGCCGCCACCTCCGGGCCGCGCGGCATGATGATGGTCAGCGGGCCGGGGCAGAACGCCGCCATGAGCAGCTGTGCCCGCTCCGGCACCTCGCTGACGAGGCCGGGCAGCATCTCCGGGCCGGTGATATGGACGATCAGGGGGTTATCCTGCGGGCGGCCCTTGGCCACAAAGATTTTTGCCACAGCTTCCCCATTGCGGGCATCGGCTGCGATGCCGTAGACCGTCTCCGTGGGCAGAGCCACCAGCTCGCCGCGCCGCAGCAGCGCAGCCGCTTTCGCGATGCCCTCGCCCTTGGCGGGTAGTATCTCAGTTTTCATTTCCATGCGAATCATCGTTCTTTCTATCTGTAAAGTATATATTCTTTACACCATTTCGGGTGCATTATTTGTCACTTTGTGTGTTGAGCTGGCGGAGCTTTTCGGCCTGCTCATGGGTCGCCAGCGCATCAATGATCTCGTCCAGATTGCCGTCTAAAATCTTATCCAGATTGTGCACGGTCAGGCCGATGCGGTGGTCGGTGCAGCGGTCCTGCGGGAAGTTATAGGTGCGGATCTTCTCGCTGCGGTCTCCGGTGCCCACCTGGCCCTGACGATCGGCATTGATGGCATCCTGCTGTTCCTTCTGCTTCTGGGCCAGCAGGCGGCTGCGGAGAATCTCCAGCGCCTTATCCTTGTTCTGGAACTGGCTGCGCTCGTTCTGACATTCGACCACCATGCCGGTGGGCAGGTGCGTCACCCGGATGGCGCTGGACGTTTTGTTGATGTGCTGACCGCCCGCGCCGGAGGAGCGGAAGGTGTCGATGCGGAGGTCTTTCGGGTCCAGCGCAAAGTCCACCTCTTCCGCCTGCGGCATTACGGCCACCGTGGCCGTGGAGGTATGGATGCGGCCCTGCGTCTCCGTTTCCGGTACCCGCTGCACCCGGTGGACGCCGCTCTCGTACTTGAGGCGGTTGTATGCCCCTGCGCCGTTCACCGCGAAGATGGCTTCCTTCACGCCGCCAAGCTCCGTCTCGTTGAGGTTGAGCACTTCCAGCTCCCACCCACGGCTCTGCACATACATCGTGTACATCCGCATCAGGCTGTGGGCAAACAAGGCAGCTTCCTCGCCGCCTGCCCCGCCGCGGATCTCCACGATGACGCTTTTGCCATCGTTCACATCCTTGGGCAGGAGCAGGATTTTGAGAGAATTTTCCAGTTCTTCCACATCCTGACTTTTTTCGTCGATCTCCTGTTGTACCATTTCCTTAAAGTCCGGGTCGAGGGTCTCCCCTTCGAGCAGGGCTTTTGCCTGAGCGAGATGATCCTGCGCCGTTGTCAGGGCCTGATAGGCCTGCACCACTGGCTCGGCCTCATGGTATTCCTGCATCAGGCGGCGAAACAGTGCCGGGTCCGCCGCTGTTTCGGGCTGGTTCAGGCGGACCGAAAGCTCCTCGAACCGGTGGCAGACCGCATCCATCTGAGAAAACAGTTTTGACATACTTGTGCAGTTCTCCTTATCGTTCTCATGGGATGTAACGGTTCGTCACTCGGCGGCACCGGGCTTCTGGACCTTTTTGATGTTTTTTTCGATCTTTGCGCGGGGCAGCATGACCTCGCGGCCGCAGCCCGTGCAGCGGATCTTGAAATCCATGCCCACCCGCAGCACCTCGAAGCTGGACGCTCCGCAGGGGTGCTTTTTGCGGGTGAGGATGGTATCTCCAACTGCGATATCCATGAACAGCTCTCCCTCCCGCCTGTGCCCTCCGGCACAGGCCCGTATCGCGGCCCGCGCCGATTTTGAATCGGCCGCCGCATACAGATATAGTATAATCCAAACTCGTATAAAATGCAATTGTCAGCGCATATGGTTTTACTGCCGCCGGGCAAAACGGCGGGTGCGCAAGACAAAAACAGCACAGAAAGAGGAATGAAGAATGATGCAGACTTATCGTACCGAAGGAAATTACCGCAGTGCAGACCGGCTTTCGGCTGCGGAGCTGCGGGCGGCCATGGCCAGCCGCGAAATTTTGCAGAGCACTGCACTGGCGTTCGACACGGCCCGCCAGCTGCGGTTCGAACTGGGCGGGGTGCGGGCCGTGATGCCCTTTGAGCAGTGTGCCGACGGAGCCGAGACGGGCAGTGTGCGGGACATTGCCGTGCTCACGCGGGTGGGGCGGCCCACCTGTTTCGTCATCGAAGAGCTGGGCACCGATGAGGCCGGCCAGCCCTGCTACCGGCTCTCCCGCGCCGAGGCGCAGCGGATGTGCAAGGCAGACTACCTCGACACCCTCCGCCCCGGTGACATCCTGCCCTGCACCGTGACCCACATCGAACCGTTCGGAGCTTTCTGCGACGTAGGATGCGGCATCAGTGCCCTGCTCCCCATCGACTGCATGTCGGTCAGCCGCATTTCCTCCCCCGCCGACCGGGTCAGCGTGGGGCAGCAGATCCTGTGCGTTATCAAGAGCCGGGATGTGCAGGGACGGTTCGTCCTGACCATCCGGGAGCTGCTGGGCACCTGGGCCGAGAACGCCGCCGGTTTTACCGTGGGCGAAACGGTGGTGGGCATCGTGCGCAGCGTGGAAGAATACGGAACCTTCATCGAGATCGCACCGAATCTGGCCGGGCTGGCCGAGAGCTGCCAGGATCTTCACCCCGGCCAGGCTGTGAGTGTTTACATCAAGAACATCCTGCCGGAAAAAATGAAGATCAAGCTCGTCATCGTGAACCACAGCCTCGGCCAGAGCCACCGGTTCGAGCTTCATTATTTCATCACCGAAGGCCACCTGGACCACTGGCTCTACTCCACGCCCGACAGCCCCAAGCGGATCGAGACCGATTTTTCGGTTGCGGCTTGCAATCCGGCGTAAAACCCTTTATACTATAAAGAGAAGATGATTTTCCGCAATCTGAAACTTGAGGGGGATGTGCAGAACGATGGCCGCTAACGACGCTTTTACCGCCGGTGTCCGCCCCGGCGGGCTGACCGACAGCACCGAGATCCGGTTGCTGCTGTGTTATCTCGTGAAGAATGCCGGGCCGATCACCCGCACGGAGATTGAAAACGCCCTGATGGAGGAAGCGCTGGTCAATTATTTTGAGATCGGCTCCTGCCTGGATGACATCACCCAGCAAAAGCTGGTCACGCTGGCCGATGGGCGCTACACCATCACCGAAAAAGGGCGCAAGGTCGCACAGGAGCTGGCCTATGACCTGCCCCGCAGTGTGCGGGAGCGCGCCGTAGCCGCCGTGCTGCGCAGCCAGACCTGGGCCCGCAAGGAGGCACAGTATGCGGCCCGCATCACCGAAAAGCCGGACGGGCACTGCACCATCCGCTGCACCATCAAAGCGCTGGATCAGGAATTGTTCTGCCTGAACATCGGCACCCCCGACCGGCTCAGCGCCGACCTCGTAAAAAAGCAGTTCATCCTCAAGGGCAACGAGATCTACCAGATGCTCATCACCAAGCTCACCGAAGAGACGAACTGACCCCTGCAAGCAAAAATCGCCGCCGTTCCGGGAAGACCGGAAGGCGGCGATTTTTCTTTTGCTCGTTCTTTCGTTATTTCCAAAGCTCAGCAGCCACCAGCTCCAGCACACTGCCCGCGATGCAGCGGGCCTTGTCGGAGATGAGGAAGCAGTTTTCCAGCTCCTCGCGGCGGGGGTCTACATCGGCCACCTTGAAGCCCTTCGGCACCGGGTAGCCATCCCGCAGAAGGCCCCGCAGGATGCCGGAGATCTGCGTCGTGACGGGGACGGTCTCCCCTTCCGGCGTTTCGAGCAGGGCGATGGTCTCGCCAGCCTCCACAAAATCTGCGATGGCGCGGCGATTTCGAAACACACCGGCGGCGGGCGAATGGATGACCCGCTCGGCCCCATAGCCGCCGATGACGCCCGGCACACCGGAGTTCGGCGCAGCAGAGCCTGCCCGGATGATGCGGCCCAGTTTGTGGCCGCGCTTGGTCTCCACCACCACGTCCACATCCTGCCCGGCCACAAAGCCGGGGCCGAGGGCAATGGTCAGCGGAGCCATATCCCGCGTGGTTCCGAGATTTTTCTTGGCAATGATGGCATCCACCAGCACGGCAGGCTTTGCCGAAGCCAGGCAGCTGCCCTTCGGGTCCACCAAAACCGGGACGGCGTTCTGCGCCCAGACGGCGTCGGCTTCGGCCAGCGAAGCCACCCGCACGGCCCGCAGGCCCTCCACAGTGGTCTCGCCCTCATAGACCGCCTCGCACAGGGACACCTGACGGCGGATGGCGGCGGGGTGCTCTGCTTCCAGCACCAGCACCCGCAGCCCGACAGACCAGAGCCGGTGGATGGTGCCGGTGGCAAGGTCTCCGCCGCCCCGCACCACGATCCGTTTTTCCTGTTTCATCGTTCATTCCTCCGGTTCGATCCGCTGTAAAAAGACCTGCATGGAGCCGCCGCAGGCCGCAATGGCTGCATCATCGCCTGTGCCGTCGGTGGTGAGATCGACCAATTGGGCGGGCGCTGCCACCCCGGCCAGCATCTTCCCGGCCAGCTGCTGGATGCGGTATTCCATGATGCCGCCGCCTACGCTGCCCACGGCCCTGCCCTCCGGCAGGACCAGCATTTTGGAGCCGACTTCCCGCGGCGTGGAGCCGTGGCGGGACACGATGGTCGCCAGCACCGCAGGCGTTTGCAGCGCCCGGAATGCTTCCAGAATGGCGGGCGGGAAGCCCTCGGTCAGCGAGCGGGCACTCTTGACCTGCACGATCTGTGCGAGGATGGAAAGCGCGACCTCCTCCGCCGTTTTGGCCCCGATGGCAAGACCGATGGGCGCACGGAGCTGCTCCACCCGCGCCGGGTCCAGCCCAGCTTCGGTCAGCTGACGGCGCACCAGAGCCGCGCGGCCCCGGCTGCCCATCATGCCGACATAGGCGGCGGGCTTTTGCAGAATGGCCGTCAGACACTGGACATCGCAGCTGTGGGCGCGGGTAACGACTACAAAATAGCACTCTGCCCCACCGGAAACTGCTGCAAGACCCTCTTCAAAGGGCAGGCAGAGCACCGGGTCAGCCCCGGCCTGCCGCAGCTGCTCGGCAAATTCCGGGCGGTCCTCTAAGGCGCAGACAGGCAGACCCAGCAGCTTTGCCAGCCGCACCACCGATGCCCCCACATGACCACCGCCGCAGACCACCAGACGCGGGGCTGCACCGAACCGCTCGGCAAAAACACGAAGCGCCCCAAACATCTGCACTCCGCTGGCAGTCACCTGCTGCAGCGCAGGCAGCTGTGCTTCCAGACACGCCGCCGGATGTTCCGGCCAGACGGGCACACCGCCGCACAACAGCAGCTGCGCCCCCTGCGCCGCGCCCTCCAGCACCGTAGCCAATAGGTAATCGCCCGCCTCACGGTTCAAAGCATCACAAAAAGTTCGGGGTTCCATGCAAGGGTCTCCTTTTTTCAAATCATTGTTCCACCTGCGCAACGGCATCGTAGGCGGCAGGGTCAAAGCGCTCCCGCCAGCGCTGCCAGTCCTCCGGCAGCATCCGCCACGCCAGACCGCACCCGGCGGAAAGCTCCCGCGGCAGCGGAATGAGCCGACCGGGGACGTGTTCGGCAAGGCAATGCTTTTCCCACGCCATGGCATCCACCGTGGCGCGGAACGAAAGCACGATATACGGTCGTTTTGCTCGCATTTTATTCCTCCAATGCCAGCGCACGGACCGCCTTTACGGCGCACTGCACCTCGGCTTCGGTGTTCTGGTGCGAAAAGCTGAACCGCACCACGCCCTGCTCCACGGTGCCCAGCGCCCGGTGCATCTGCGGGGCACAGTGAGCACCGGCCCGCACACAGATGCCGTATTCCTCCCAGAGCGCATCCGCCACACGGGCGGAGTCCTCCCCGGCAAGGTTCAGCGAGACGATCGGCGCACGGGGGGCTGCAAGCGTTCCGTACAGAACGACGCCGGGGATCTCCCGGACGCCCTCCCAGAACGACCGAGTCAGCGCCATTTCTCTGGTATGCAGCGCCTCGACCCCCTGTTCCAGCAGCCAGCGCACCCCGGCCCCCAACCCGGCAAGGCCGGGGACATTCAGCGTACCGGCTTCCAGCGCCGTGGGCATCTCTGCAGGGTGAGCTTCGGCAAAGCTGTGCACCCCGCTGCCGCCCACAACGAGCGGCGCGACCCGCAGCCCCGGCCGGACATACAGCCCGCCGGTGCCCTGCGGGCCCATCAGCCCCTTGTGCCCGGTGAAGCAGAGCACATCAATGCCGAGGGCCTGCACGTCGATGGGCAGGCTCCCCGCCGTCTGGGCAGCGTCCACGATCAACAGAAGGCCGTGCTTTTTTGCCACCTGCGCCACAAAGGGCAGGTCGGTGGCATGGCCGGTCACATTCGATGCCCCGGTGACGACGATCGCTCTGGTGTTGGGCCGGACCAGCTGCTCGAACTGCTCATACCGCAGAACGGCGCGGTCATCCACCCCCACAAAGCTGAGCTGCACCCCCTGTTCCCGCAGGCGGTAGAGGGGCCGCAGCACCGAATTGTGCTCGCAGACCGTTGCAATGACATGGTCGCCGGGCGAAAGCAGCCCGCCGATGGCGGTGTTGAGCGCCTGGGTGGCATTGGCCGCAAAGGCGATGCAGGCCGGGTCCTCTGCGTGGAAGAGCTCTGCCAGCGCCGTGCGCGTGTCGTAAACGATGCGGGCCGCGTGAAGGGTCGGTTCATGCGCCCCGCGTCCGGGGTTGCCCGCCGTTTGCAAAGCCGCGAGCATCGCCTGCCCCACCACCGGCGGCTTTTGCAGCGTGGTGGCGGCATGATCGAGGTAGATCACGGCTTGACCACGTTCCCGGCGTTCAGCATTTTTTCCGCAATGACGTACATATTCGTCACGGTGCCGATGCGCAGTTTCTCGGTCAGACCGTAGAAATTCAGGCAGGTGCCGCAGGTCAGGATCTCCACACCCTCGGCTTCCAGCACCTTGAGGTCTTCCAGCATCGGGGAACCTTCGCAGGTCAGGTGCGCGCCGCCGTTATAAAACAAAATGGTCCTGGGCAGCTTCTCCTGCTGGGTCAGCGAGAAGACGAACGCCTTGAGCAGGGTCTTGCCCAGCTCCTCGGCCCCCTCGCCCATCGTATCCGCTGCGATGGCCACCACGGTATCGGTGCGGGCATCGGGTGTGCAGACGGCAGGCTCTTCGGCCGCAGCGGAGGCATCGCCCACCGTGAACCGGACGCGGTACTCCCGCTCGGCCAGCTTCTCCGCGCTGGAGCCATAGCCCTTCTGCTGCGCCATCTTGGTCAGGTTCTGGACGGCGATCTCATTGTCCACCAAAACCTCCACCTCGCCTGCACCGTTCAGCGCAGCGATGGCCTTTTTTGCCTTGACAACGGGAAGCGGGCAGGCATCCCCGCGTGCATCTACGTTCAACATCATCGTTCTATCCTCTCAATACTTCACTGTGATCTCCGTGGGCTGTGCGTCCCGGATCTCGCCCACGATGGCGGCAGGCAGGCCCGCCGCACACAGTTCCTGCGCCAGCGCCTCCGCCTTCTGCGGGGCCGCCGCCAGCAGCAGCCCGCCGGACGTCTGCGGGTCGAACAGGATCTCTTCCATCGGGAAAGGCACGTTCTCAAACCGGACGAACGGGCCGGTATGGTTGCGGTTGCGCTGCCCGGCAGCGGTGTACAGGCAGGCGTCCGCCGCCTCCCATGCGCCGGGCAGCACCGGCACAGCTCTGGCATTCACAACACAGGAGAGCCGCCCGCCCATCATCTCGTGCAGGTGGCCGAGGAAGCTGAAGCCCGTCACATCCGTTGCGGCGTGGACCTCATACTTCCGCGCGATCTCTGCCGCCGTTTTGTTCAGCGTCGTCATGGAGCGGATGGCGGCTTTCATCTGCTCCGGCGCGGCTTCGCCCACACGGTTGGCCGTGCAGATGAGCCCAACGCCCAGCGCCTTGGTCAGGATGAGTTGATCGCCGGGGCGGCCGGTGTCGTTGGCGGTCAGGCGGTGCGGGTCCACAAGGCCCGTCACCGAGAGGCCGTATTTGACGCCGGTGTCCGCGATGGAGTGCCCGCCCGCGAGGATGCCCCCCGCTTCGGCCACCTTTTCGGCACCGCCGCGCAGGATCTCGCCCAGGACGTTCAGGTCCATGCTCTCCGGGAAGCAGACCAGATTCAGGGCCGTCTTCACCTCGCCGCCCATCGCATAGACATCGCTGAGGGCGTTGGCTGCGGCGATCTGCCCAAAGGTATAGGGGTCATCGACCATGGGCGGAAAAAAATCCACCGTCTGCACCAGCGCAAGGTCATCGGTGATGCGGTAGACCGCCGCGTCGTCCTTGCTGTCATAGCCGACCAGCAGGTTTGGGTCCTGCTCGCCGCGCGGCAGCTTTTCCAGAATGCGGCTCAGCACCCCCGCGCCGAGTTTGGCGGTGCAGCCGCCGCCTGTACAGAACACGATCTTTTCTTCGCTCATTCGGCTCGTTCTCCTCTTGCAAAATGCGTCAGAACGCTTTGCACATGATATCGTTCCCACAGGATGGTCCGGGTCGTCTCGCCCAGCGCCCGCCGGTCGGGGTCGTCCGCCTGGTTGAGCACCGCATAAAACGCTCGTTCTCCCACCAGCTTCCGCCCACCGGCTTCGCTGGCCAGCAGTGCAGCCAGAAGCTCCGGCGTCAGGGGGACGTCCGGTGCGGTGTGCAGCAGTGCACAGGCTTTGTCCAACCGGAAGCAGACCTCCCGCAAAGGGCGGCCCAGAGCTGAAAGCCCGGCCACGGCCAGCACGGTGTCACATTCCGGCAGCAGCACCGGTTCCCGCGACGCCGGGGCCTTGCAGGGCATCCGTTTCGCGCCGTCGGCTTCCAGAAAAACGGCGTCGGCCTGCGGCATCCAGCGGTGCAGCAGGTCCGGCGGCGGGGCGGTCAGCTTGCCGCAGCCGTCCGGTGTGCCCAGAACGGCATACTCCCCCGCAGCCCAGAGGGCACTGCATTCGGCTTCTGTATGGGCCATGTTGTAGTCTGGCTGCCAGATGTGGGTCGTGGTCGCGGCCAGCACCCGCCAGCCCTTGCGGGCGCAGTGGGCCGACAGCTGATAGAGCAGCGTCGTCTTTCCGCCGCCACCCACCAGCGAGACGACATGGCCCTTTTCAGCCAGAAATGGGAACTGTGCTTCGGACAGCATTCAGCGGGTTTCCTCCACGGCCATGGCGATCTGTTCCGGGGTAATGGGCAGCTCATAGAAGCGGGTGCCGATGGCGTTGTACACTGCATCCGCAATGGCGGGCAGCGGCGTGTTGATGACCACCTCACCGATGGACTTGGCACCAAACGGGCCGTTGGGCTCGTAGCTGCTCTCAAACTCCACCCGGATGCGGCCAATGTCCACACGGGCGGGGATCTTATACTGCATGAACGAGTTTTCCATCGGCCAGCCTCTGCTGTCGTAGGTGATGTTCTCGGTCAGCGCCATGCCGATGCCCTGCAGCAGGCCGCCTTCGGCCTGCACACGGGTCAGATTGGGGTTGATGGGGGTGCCGCAGTCCACGCAGGCGGCATAATCCACGACCTTGACTTCGCCGGTCTCTTTGTCCAGCTCGATCTCGGCAGCACCCACCATGTACGGCGGAGGCGACAGGGGCGACGTGTGGGTCTCGGTGACTTCCAGCGGCACCATGTGGCCGAACTGGGAGGCGAACGCCACCTCGCTCAGGGAGACCTTTTTCGTCGGGTCGGCGTCCACAGAGAGGGTCTTGCCGTCAAAAATCACTTCGCTCTCCTCGCAGTGGAGCAGCTCCGCGCCCAGCCTGCAGATCTGCGCCCGCAGCTTCAGCGCACACTTTTCGACGGCCTTGCCGGTGACGTAGGTCGTGCTGGACGCATAGGAGCCGGAGTCGTAGGGCGAGACGTCGGTGTCGGCACCGAACACCATGATGTCGTCCAGCTCGCAGTCCAGCACTTCGGCGGCGATCTGCGCCAGGGTGGTGTCGCAGCCGGTGCCCATATCCGCCGCACCGATGATCAGCGAATAGAAGCCGTCATCGTTGACCTTGAGGGTCGCGCTGCCGACGTCCATGCCCGAAATGCCGGACCCCTGCATCGCCATGCCCATGCCGACGGCGCGGACCTTGCCGTTGCCGAGGTCGCGGACGGGATACTTGTTGTCCCAGTCGATCATGTCGTGGACTTTTTTCAGGCAGCGGTCCAGCGCACAGCTGGTGTTCACTGCGCCGTAGTAGGCGGGCATGACATCGCCTTCCCGGACGATGTTCATCTCGCGGATCTTGAACGGGTCCATGTGGAGTTTTGCCGCCAGCTCGTTGACGGCAGACTCCACGGCAAACAGGCCCTGCGTTGCGCCGTAGCCGCGGTAGGCACCGGCGGACATGTGGTTGGTGTATACCACATCGCTGACGAAACGGAAGGCCTCAGCCTTGCCGTACAGCGGGATGGATTTATGGCCCGACAGGCCCACCGTCGTGGGGCCGTGCTCGCCGTAAGCGCCTGTGTTCGAGAGGGTGTACAGGTCGATGCCGCGCACGAGGCCCTCTTTGGTGGCACCGAGGCGGACGTGCATCTCCATCTCGTGGCGGGGCGAGGAAGCGGTCTGGCTCTCCTCGCGGGTGAAGATGAGCTTGCTGGGCTTTTTGGTCTTCCAGGTGACGAAGGCCGGGTAGATGGCTGAGACCGCCGTCTGTTTGGCACCAAAACCGCCGCCGATGCGGGGCTTGATGACGCGGATCATGGATTTGGGGATGTGGAGCGCGTTGGCCACATTGCGGCGGGTGTGGAAGACGATCTGGGTCGAGCTGAGGATGTTCAGACGGCCGTAGAGGTCCATATAGCAGCAGGTGCGGAAGGTCTCCATCATCGCCTGCTGGCAGGCCTTGGTGTGATACACATGGTCGATGACCACGTCGCAGTCGGCCAGCACGGCGTCGATGTCGCCGCTGCCGCACTCATCGTGGGCGCAGAGATTGCGCTTGTTGTCCGCACCCACGGGGCACAGGCTCTCCCAGTTGTCCTCCGGATGGACGAGGATCGGGTTGTCCTTGGCGGTGTGGAAATCCAGCACCGGCTCCAGCACCTCATACTCCACCTTGATGAGCTTCATCGCCTTCTCGACGCATTTGTCATCCGCACCGGCCACGATGGCCACGACATCGCCCGCAAAGCGGACATGCCGGTCGATGACCAGACGGTCGTAGGGGCTGGCCTCCGGGTAGGTCTGGCCGGCCTGGGTATAGCGGCGGGCGTTCTGGTCCACATCCTCCCAGGTAAAGATGGCCTCGATGCCAGGCACCTTTTTGGCCACCGTGGTGTTGATGGTCTTGACAATGGCGTTGGGGTGGGGCGAGCGCAGCAGCTTGACGATGAGGCAGTCGGCAGGAGCGAGATCGTCCATGTACACTGGCTTACCGGTCACGAGCTGCATCGCGTCCTTTTTCCGGAACGGTTTGTTGACGTTTTTCATTCGGCGGCCTCCTTCGATCGTTTCCATGCGAGAAATGCCTGAATGCCCCGCAGCTGGCCCTCGTAGCCGGAACAGCGGCAGAGGTTGCCCGCAAGGTATTCTTTGATCTCGTCCTCGGTGGGGTACTCCTTCTCGCGGAAGAGGGCCAGGGCGTTCATGATGAAGCCGGGGTTGCAGAAGCCGCACTGCTCCGCTCCCTGATCCGCGATGAACGCGCCGAACTCTGCGGCTTCGTCCTGCAGGCCCTCCAGCGTGGTGACACGGTGGCCGTCGGCACGGGCTGCCAGCACCGAGCAGGACAGCACCGGCTTGTCGTCCAGAAAGACGGTGCACAGGCCGCAGTTGGCGGTCTCGCAGCCGCGCTTGACGCTGTAGCAGCCGTGGCTGCGGACAAAGTCGATGAGCAGAGTATCCGGGGCGGCCTCGGCGGAAACTCTGGTTCCGTTCAGAATGATGGTGATTTGCATCGTGGTCTCCTTTCCGTTACCCTTCCAGCTGGCGGACCGCACGCTTGACCAGAACTCCGGCCAGATGGTTGCGGTATTCGGCGCTGCCGCGCAGATTGCTCTCGGTCTTGATCGCTGCCCGCACTTCTGCGGCAAAGCGGTCTGCCAGCAGCTCCGGCGTCTCGGCCGCGTTGGGCGTCAGGTCAAACCGCACTGCCTTGCCCGGCCGGGCACCGATGGCGAAGCGATAGCCCTCGGCCGTTTTGGCGGCGGCGCAGGTCAGCACCGGGAAATCGGTCTGGCTGTTCCGCACCGACTGGTAGCAGAACGCAGCCGGTTCCTTCGGCACGATCACCCGCACGAGGAGATCCCGGTCGTAGGGGCGGGCGGCGTACTCGGCCAGCGGCACGATGCCGCCCTTGTACAGCTCCACCGAGGCGTTCAGTGCCAGGAACAGGGTCAGCACATCCGAGAACCCGAAGCGGCTGTAAATGCTGCCGCCCACGGTGGCAAGGTTGCGCAGCTGCACACCCACGATATGCCGCACGGACTCCCGCACCGCTCCGTTCGTGTATGCGGCCAGCCCGGCGTCCAGCTCCAGCTGCCGCAGGGTGACCATGGCCCCGATGGAGAACTGCTCCTCCGTCTCCTCGATGGCATCCAGCCCCAGACCGGACAGATCAATGGCGGTGCCAACATTGATCTTTTCCATCTTGAGCCAGATCATGCCGCCGATGATCCGATTGTTCTTTTTCTGGTTGAGCTGCCAGGCTTCTTCAAGACTTTCCGCTCGTTTGTATTCCCGGATCGTCATCATACGCAGTACCTCTCTTTTTTTGCTGTTTGCTTTTATTTTAACACATTTTTCGCTATAATACCACTAGAATTATCGGTTCCGTCCACCCTGTGCTGCCGCCGTGCTCCCAGAGGAGGAATAGAACCGTCAACGCGGAGGGATCCACATGTCTGAAACTTCTCATCCGATCGGGTGTGTCATCATGGCGTCCGGGCTGGCCCGGCGGTTTGGCTCCAACAAGCTGCTGGCCGATTTCGGCGGGCGGCCGCTGCTCTGCCGGGCACTGGACGCCACCGATACCCCGCAGCTGGCCTGCCGCATCGTCGTGACGCGGTCGGCAGAGGTGGAAACGCTCTGCCAAACGCTGGGAGTAGCCTGCCTGCGCCACGCACTGCCGGGCCGGAACGACACCGTCCGGCTGGGGCTGGAAGCACTGCTCACTCTGCAGCCCGGCCTTGCGGGCTGCATCTTCCTGCCCGGCGACCAGCCCCTGCTGCAGCGGGAGACGGTCGAGGCGCTGGTGTGCGCCTTTGTGGCCGACACCCGGACACAAAAAGAAACAGAGCGGGCAATCTTCCGGCTGGCGTTCCAGGCCGAAAACGACCCGGAACCGCTTGTCGGAAGCCCCGTTCTGTTTGGATGCGGTTATTTTTCCGCCCTGCGCACCCTGCCCGAAGGCAAAGGCGGCAGTGTGCTGCTCCGGCGTTACCCGGAGCGGGTCTGCAATGTGTTCACCGCAGACCGTGCAGAGCTTCTGGACGCGGACACACCGGAGGCCCTGCGCGAACTAAAACAGTTTTTGATCTGAAGAGGAAGCTCAGGCGTTCTCTTCGTTCTTGGGCAGCAGAACGTTGAGCACGATGGCCACGAAGGCTGCGGGGACGATGCCGGACTCGCCGCAGATCAGCTGGAACAGCTGGGGCGTATGGGCCAGAATGCTGGCGTTGGCACCCATGCCGTAGCCCACGCCCAGCGCCACCGAAACGATGGTCAGGGTGCGCGGAGTCATCTTTTCCTTGGTGATGAGCTGGATGCCAGACACCACGATGGAAGAGAACATCATGACGGCTGCACCGCCCAGAACGGCCTGGGGCATGATGGAGACCAGTGCGCCCAGCTTGGGGATGAGACCGCAGAGGATCAGGAAGATGGCACCGGTCGCCAGTGCACCGCGGTTGACGACCTTGGTCATGGCCACCAGACCAACGTTCTGGCTGAAGGAAGTGTTGGGCAGGACGCCGAAGCAGGCGGCAAAGGAGGAACCCAGACCGTCGCAGATGACGCCGCCGGACAGCTCCTTATCGGTCGCCTCGCGGCCCATGCCGCCCTCCATCACGCCGGAGATGTCGCCGACGGTCTCAACGGCCGTGACGATGAACATGATGAGCACCGGCAGGATGGCGCGCATATCGAAGATGATCTTGACCGGGACGAGCTTGGGGATGGCGAACCAGCTGGCCTGTGCGACCTTATTCCAGTTCAGGACCCATGCCTTGGTGAACTCCACACCGTCGGCGGTGACACCGGTGGTGGGCAGGATAAAGCCCATGATGAAGGCGGCAATGTAACCGGCCACGATGCCGATGAGGATGGAGGAAGAGCTCAAAAAGCCATTGGTCCAGTGCTTGAAGAACAGGATGACCACCAGCACGAAGACAGCCAGCAGCAGGTTCTCCATGGAGCCGAAGTCCTTGGCTGCGTTGCCGCCGCCAAAAGAGTTGACGCCGACCGAGATCAGCGACAGACCGATGGACAGCACGACCGTGCCCGTGACCACCGAGGGGAAAAACTTGCGCAGGGGCTTGAGGAAGAAGCCCAGCACGGTTTCGAACAGGCCGCCCAGGATGGACGCACCCATGATGGCACCATAGGCCAGCACACCGCCGCCCATGGAAGCCGCGACGCTGTTGAACACGCCCAGGAAGCCGGAGCTGGTGCCCATGATGATGGGGACCTGACCGCCGACCGGGCCGATGGAAAACAGCTGCACCAGCGTGACGATGCCGGCCACGAACATGGCGTTCTGCAGCAGGCTGATCTGCAGGTCCGCGAACTCGCCGCCCGCCAGACCGCAGGCGCTCGTGATGATGAGCAGCGGGGTCAGGTTGCCGACGAACATGGCGAACACATGCTGCAGGCCCAGCGGGATCGCCTGGCGAAGGGGCATCTTGGCTTTGAAGTCGTAAGCCGCCTTCTCCAACTCAATATTTTTGATCATAAACTTCTCCTTTGAACAAACCGGTTTTCAAACGACAGAAATCATTATAACAAAGCCTGTGTCGAATTGGGAGAGGGCTTGTTGTCTTTTTGTTCACTTTTTGTTCATAAGTCATACTTTACCAGCAAAAATGTCCGCGCATGAGATACAAGTGCGGACATTTTTATGGTCATGCACCGGGAATCAGAAGCCGCTGTGCTTTTTCGATGGCCGTTGTGCCCTCAGCGAGGTCGTTTGCGGCAAGCATCTGCCCCGGCGAAACATGGTAGCGTTTTGCAATGGCAAACAGTGCTTCCCCGGCCTGTGCGTAATAGATGCGGAGGGAGATCTCCGGGTCGGCAGGGGCCAGCTTCTCCCCCAGCGCAATGCTGCCCACGCAGGAAGCCTGCCTGCGGCTGAGGATGGCACCCTCCACCCGCACCGTCACCGAGACATCCAGCGCACCGCCCGTGCAGCTGCATTGCAGGTCCTCGACGCTGAGCCAGCACTCCGGATAGAGCGCTGCGGTCTCGGCGGCCTCGGCCGGGATGGGCAGGGCCAGCTCCAGCGGCTTTTCGTAGCTTTCCAGCTCGGCAAGGCTGTTCTCGCCAAACGCCGTCACAAGGACCCGCGCCGCCACCACCCAGCCGGTTTCCTGCCAGACCAACTGCGCCGGGCCGATGGCCGCAAAGCAGGCCAGGATCTTTGCCCCGGCATCCGGCAGCGGGCCGGACCCGGTCAGGGTGGCCGTCTCGTTCAGCGCGCAGAGCAGCGCTTCGGTGCGGAAGTTCTGAATCACAGGCTCCGTCTCAAACTGCGTCGAGAAGGCATCGGCCACACATTGCAGCTGGTAGGGCCGCCATGCCCGCAGACGCAGCATCACCGTGGCGCTGAGAGAGCCGGGGGCTTCCCCCTCCCCCTGTGTGGCCGTGAACCCGACCGGCTCGGCCACGCAGAGGCAGCGGCAGTCTTCGCTGAGGCCCTCCACATCCAACACCTGATTGAAGGGAAGGTCCAGGCTCTGGCTCTGCAGGGCGCTTTCCCCTTCTGCCCGCCAGGCGCAGAGAACGTGCAGCGTCCCCTTGGCCACCGCCTTGGCATTCAGGACCTTGAGGTCGTGGAGGGAGGCTGTCCCGGCAATGTCCAGGATGGCGGCAGGCGGCGACGGAAAGGCCAGCTCGCCTTCCACCGTGATGAGATTGTCGAGCACGGCCGCGCGGCGGACGCCCTCCAGTGTGGTCAGCTGCTGCTCGATGCCGCCGTCGGCCAGCGCCGTGAGCACCTCGGTCTTCTGCTGGGTGTAGACCGACGCCACCAGACCAAAGGCTCCCCGCACCTCGATGCGGCGGGGCGTGACCGAGCGGCAGTTCAGGTATTCGGTCTGGCCCTCCACCTGAGCCGTCCATGCAGTAAAGGCAAACTCCGGCAGTTCCAGCACCTTGTTGAAGGGCAGCTTCTGCTCCGTCTGGCAGAGGCCCGCGTCATCCTCGCCCTGATAATACACGATGCAGCGCAGATAGCCTTCCAGCGTCAGTTTGCCGGGCTGCAGCTGCTTTTGCAGCACCACCGGTTTCGCAAAGCATTTGACCAGCTTGAACACCGGCGGAAGATAATCGGAGATCAGGATCTCCGTTTCCAGCGGGAGCTCCGCCTTGACGGTGCAGTTCGCACCCGCAGCGGGCAGCGCATCCCGAAAGACCTTCAGTTCCATCCTGTGCGCTCCTTTCCTGTCCGTTTGGCATGGCACATACCAGACTGTATGCGCTGCAGCGGGCAGATATGCGCAAAAAACACCGCCGCACAGCGTTTCCACTGTGCGGCGGTGTTCCACAAATCAGGATCTCAGAAGATCAAATTATTCAGCGGCCTTGGCTGCCTCGACCTGCTTGATCAGCTCCGGCACGACCTTGAACAGATCGCCGACGATACCGTAATCTGCCACACCGAAGATGGGTGCAGACTCGTTCTTGTTGACGGCGATGATGCACTCGGAATCCTGCATACCAGCGGTGTGCTGGATGGCACCGGAAATACCCAGAGCAACGTAGATCTTGGGGTGGACGGTCTTGCCGGTCTGACCGACCTGATGGTCAGCGGTCATCCAGCCTGCATCGGTGACGGCACGGGATGCGCCGACCACGCCGCCGCCCAGAGCAGCAGCCAGCTGCTCGGCCAGCTCGATGCCCTTGTTGACATCCTTGCTGATGCCGCGGCCAACCGAGACGATGACGTCGGCACCGATCAGATCGACCAGCTTCTCAGCAGCCTTCTCGACGCTCAGGACCTCGGTCTTGATGTCAGAAGCAGCCAGCTCAAAGGCGGGCTTCACGATCTGGCAGGCATCGGCCTTGGCCTGATCGAAGGGAGCCTTCTTCATGACGCCGGGACGGACAGTGGACATCTGCGGACGGAAACGGGGGCAGATGATGGTAGCCATCAGATGGCCGCCGAATGCGGGACGGGTCATCTTCAGGTTGCGGTCTTCCATATCGAACTTCTGCTTGGACAGGTCGATG
>SKEO01000026.1_pt1 | contig 145248 bp, 135 predicted proteins | sample 4826801 | NCBI WGS metagenome assembly SKEO01 (sample SAMN11008807, study PRJNA524170) | human gut metagenome | biome: Human fecal sample; material: Feces; isolation source: fecal sample from pouch patient p3 | host: Homo sapiens | place: Israel: Tel-Aviv | collected 2016-02-25 | reverse complement strand
GCCATATATTTATATAATTTTTTATAAATAGCGGGAACAGGATTTGAACCTGCGACACCACGGGTATGAACCGTGTGCTCTAGCCAACTGAGCTATCCCGCCACATATAATCTCCTATGAAATGCTTTCATATAAATGGGACCAATAGGGCTCGAACCTATGACCCTCTGCTTGTAAGGCAGATGCTCTCCCAGCTGAGCTATGATCCCATCTAATAGCGGGAACAAGATTTGAACTTGCGACACCACGGGTATGAACCGTGTGCTCTAGCCAACTGAGCTATCCCGCCATATATAATTCTCTATGAAGGCTTTTCATAGAAATGGGACCAATAGGGCTCGAACCTATGACCCTCTGCTTGTAAGGCAGATGCTCTCCCAGCTGAGCTATGATCCCATATTCTTGCGGGTTTCGCTCACCGCTAACCCGCTCTGCTATTATACTACTATTTTTTCTCAAATGTCAATATGTTTTTTCATATTTTTTTATTTTTTTCAAAAAAATGGAAAATCCATGTAAACTATTATCGACTTTCTTGTTTTCGACAGCTCTCTTTCCTCTATTTGTCGTCCAGTTTCAACACGCTCATGAATGCTTTCTGAGGAATTTCTACATTTCCAACCTGCCGCATTCTCTTCTTTCCTTCTTTCTGTTTTTCCAGAAGCTTTCTCTTACGAGAGATATCTCCACCGTAACATTTTGCAAGAACGTCTTTTCTCATCGCCTTCACAGTCTCACGGGCAATGACCTTGCTTCCAATTGCTGCCTGGATCGGAATTTCAAACAGCTGTCTCGGAATCTCCTCTTTTAATTTCTCACACATCTTGCGTCCACGTTCATAGGCTGTTCCGCTATGTACGATAAAGGAAAGAGCATCCACTTCTTCTTTGTTGATCAAAATATCCAATTTCACAAGCTCTGACTGCTGATAGCCAAGCATCTCATAATCAAAGGAAGCATAACCTCTCGAACGAGATTTCAGCGCATCAAAGAAATCATAAATAATTTCATTTAACGGAAGATGATACCGTAGCACCGCTCTCGTTTCCTCGATATATTCCATCCCCTGATATTCCCCGCGTCGTTCCTGACAGAGATCCATAATTGCTCCGATAAATTCTGATGTAACCATAATCTCTGCCTTTACCATCGGTTCTTCCATATATTCAATCTCTGCCGGATCCGGGAGATTGGATGGGTTTGTCAGCTCGATCACTTCTCCATTTGATTTGTGTACTTTATAAATAACGCCCGGTGCAGTTGTCACGAGATCCAAGTTGTACTCTCTCTCCAGACGTTCCTGAATGATCTCCAGATGGAGAAGCCCTAAAAATCCACAGCGGAATCCAAATCCCAGTGCAACGGATGTCTCCGCCTCAAACTGCAGCGCCGCATCATTTAATTGAAGTTTTTCCAACGCATCTCTTAAATCCTGATATTTTGCGCCATCAGCCGGATAAAGTCCACAGTACACCATCGGCTGGACTTTCTTATATCCCGGCAATGCCTCCGCGCATGGTCTGGATGCATCTGTGATGGTGTCTCCGACTCTTGTATCTTTGACATTTTTCAGGCTGGCAGTGATATATCCTACCATTCCTGCACTCAGTTCTTCACATGGGATAAACTGTCCTGCACCAAAATATCCAACTTCTACAACCTCTGCTTTTGCCCCGGTCGCCATCATCAGGATTGGAGTTCCTTTTCGAACAGTCCCTTCCTTGATTCGGCAAAAGACGATCACTCCTTTGTATGGGTCATACACCGAGTCAAAGATCAACGCCTGAAGTGGTGATTTCGGATCTCCTCCCGGCGCCGGTATCTTCTCGACGATCTGTTCTAATACCTGATCAATATTTAGCCCTGTCTTTGCAGAGATCCGCGGCGCATCTTCTGCCTCGATTCCAATGACGTCTTCGATTTCTTCGATTACCCGTTCCGGCTCTGCACTTGGAAGATCTATTTTATTGATGACTGGCATCACGTCCAGATCATGGTCGAGCGCCAGATACACGTTGGCCAGTGTCTGTGCCTCAACGCCCTGCGCCGCATCCACAACAAGAATCGCACCATCACATGCTGCAAGGCTCCTTGATACTTCATAATTGAAGTCAACATGTCCCGGAGTGTCAATTAAATTAAAAATATATTCTTCTCCATCTTTTGCCTGATAAACAATGCGGACTGTCTGCGCCTTGATCGTAATTCCACGTTCCCGCTCCAGCTCCATATTATCAAGCACTTGTGACTGCATCTCACGACTTGTCAACAGTCCGGTCTTCTCTATGATCCGGTCTGCCAAAGTCGACTTCCCGTGATCGATATGTGCAATAATACAAAAATTTCGTATCTTACTCTGATCTATTCCTGCCACTAAAATTCCTCCATCTCTCTATCTCTATCCCTCAGCCAAAATCATCTATACAAAGAAGTTTTCACTTCCCTTCCCGAAAGCTGAGGCGTTGTTTCTTTTTAACATCGCATTATTATATCATGCCATACTGTATTTTACAATGAAAAGTTCCGCCGCAAGTGCGTCTGTCAACCGCCCCGTCTTTACACTTTCCTCAAGGTCTGCTGCCATCTCCAGAATCTCTCTCAATTCCTTTTTCTTAAAAAGCTTCGCCTGCCCTTGATATTTTCCGACAACAAACGTGTGCAGTCCTGTTTTTTCTCCGATTTCTTTTCTTCCATATCCACTCTGATCCAGTTCTTTCACCTCCAAAAGCAGGCGGAACTGACGGACAAGAAGAAACAAAATCCGCATCGGTGGTTCTTTCAACGCAAGCAGATCGTAATAAAGCTCTAGTGCTCTTTTTTGTTTCTTCTCGGCAACTGCTGCAACCATTTCAAAAATCTGATTGGAAATATGTGTCGTGCAGATTTCCTCCACATCTTCCACTGTGATTGCATCTTTCTCCAGTGTATAACAAAACAGCTTTTCCAATTCTCTCTGGAGATTCTCCATATCATCCCCGGTCTTTGCGAGAAGAAACTGTACGGTTCGCTCGGAAATCTGCTTCCCTTCCCGTTTCACCATCCCAAGGATCCATCGAACCAGTGTATGTTCGTCCTGTCGTCCCAGTTCCACGATACGCCCTTTTGCTTTCACTGCCTTATAAAGCTTTCCGCGCTTGTCAACTTCCTCTTCTACAAACAGAAAGTAGGATGTCTCCGGAAGTTCTTTCAAATAATCTGCCAGCTCCGGGGTGGCATTTTTGAAAAATCCCGAATTTTCCACAACGATCAGACGACGCTCACTAAAAAACGGCATTGTCTCTGCCAGATCGATCAACTCTTCCGGATGGATTCCTTTCCCTTCATAATAAGAGTAATTCATCGTATCTCCTTCATTGACAATCGCTTTTGACAACCGGTCTTTATATTGTTTCTTTAGATATACTTCTTCCCCATACAGCAGATAGATCTGCTTAAATTCTCCTGTCTTTAAATCTTCATTTAAACTCTTCATCGATCACTTCTGCCCTTTCCGTTTCCTGAAAATCCTTTTTCATCATATCACAGATGTTCCCACTACGTAAAGAGGATAGCATGCCAGTTTTCTTTGCGCCACCTTCCTATTTCCATCCTGACAAATACCCCTTTCCATCGTCAATCCTAAAACAAATCGCTCCATTGTCCTGTGTGCTATAGATTTTTACCCCAGATTGTTTTAAACGTTGAATCGTCTCCTGATTTGGATGTCCGTAGGAATTGTTACGTCCTGCGGAGATAATTGCATACTTTGGTTTGACCTGTTCTAAAAACAACTCTCTCGTTGAATTTTTCGATCCATGGTGTGCAACTTTCAAAAGAAAGATTTCTTCAGAAAATCTCTCAACCAGTTCTTCTTCTCCCTTTCCCTCCACATCCCCTGTTAAGAGCAGTTTTACGTTTTGACAAGTTACTTTCAGCACGAGGGAACTGGCATTTCCCGGATCTGCTTCTGAATTTTCTGCCGGGTGGATACATTCGATGGAAATGCGAGCATCTTCCACGGATTCTCCCTCATGCATCGCCACAACCGACACCCCTTTCATATCCGCCTGATATGCCAGCTGCCAAAGGGTATCGTCCCATACGTCCTTTCTCGGAAGCACAAGTGTGTCGATGGAGATTCCATATGCCTGCCGTTCCATCAGTTCTACAATTCCATTCAAATGGTCCTGATCTCCATGTGTAACAAAAACATAATCCAGCTTTCTGACTCCTTTTGATTTTAGAAATGGTTCAATCCGATATTTTCCCACTTGTTTGATATCGGTACTTCCTCCATCGATCATACAAGTCAATCCCGTATCTGTCTGAAGAAAAATCCCATCTCCCTGCCCTACATCAAGAAATGTCACTTCCAGTTCTTCTTTTCCAATTTCAATAATAAGAATCAATGCCAACCCTGTGATCCACAACACACTTCCTACCTTTTGTTTCCAGTTCCATACCCGGTTCTGAACTTCCTTTTTCCATTTCCCTTTCTTTTCTTCCATTTTCTTTTCTATTATCTTTCTTCTCCACCACATCACAAACGCAAAAAGCAGACAATAATATATCACAATCTTCCAGATTTCCGGTTTCCCAGTCACAACAACAGCATTAGGAAGCCTCAGAAACATCCGACAGAGTAACTCATAACCTTCCAGAAGAAATCCACTGCTTTTTAAAACAAGACTGCCACCCGGCATCCACAAAACGGCTAGAAAAAGCCCAATGATTGCTGTGCCAAGGATCCAGCTCATCAGAGGGATGACAAGCAGATTGAGAAAGATCGCATACAGCGATATTTCATAATAGAAAAAACTTAGGATCGGATGGAGCATTACAGTAATTGCCAAACTTCCGGATAATGTCTGTGACCATTTCTTTTTCCCCGCAAAAATTTCCTGAAATATTGGGCAGAGAAGCACAATTCCAAGAATCGCCCCAAAAGACAAAAGGAATGCAGCGTCTGTCAAATCGTCCGGATTTTCTGCTGCGATCCATGCCGCTGCCACTGCCAGAGCCGTTGGCAGGTCATAGACCCTTCCGGCTGCATCTGCACCAATCCGAAGAAGGAACATGAAAAAAGCTCGTTGTGTAGATACACTCATCCCCGTCATGCATGCATATCCCCCAAGCACAACCGCACTTGTAATCCCCGCTATACAAAAAGAACATCCTCCTTTCCGGAGCCATTGGTAGAAGGCATTGCCGATCAAAGATATGTGCAAACCGGAAATTGCAAGCAAATGGCTGATTCCGCTTTTCTGATACAGTTCTTTCACTTCCGGATCCATCCCCGCTTTCTCGCCCAACACCATTGCCGCAAGAATTCCTCCGTTTTTCTTTCCCAGGCAGTGTTCAAACACTTCCCTGCTCCTCTGCCGCATCCGAAACAGCATCTCCCCTAAAGAAACTTTTGCCCGCTCCGTGACCAAGATCTCTTTCGCCCACAAAAATCCTGTTGTATGTTTCTTCCGATAATACTCTCTCTGATCAAAATTCCCAGGATTACGTGCTTCTTCAAAGGTCTCTCCATCTCCTTTTACACAAATGCGATCGCCGATTTTTACTTTACGGAACGAATCGTCATAAATCACTATTTTTTCTTTCTCAATATATTGCTTCTTTTTCTGTCTGGATTGTTTTTCAAGATTTCCAATTGTCAAGATTTGTTGTTTTGATGTGATTGATTTCTGAAGGACAGTGCCTTCTATCTGAATTGTTGTAGAAGAGGGAAAAGCAGGATTGTCCATCGTTTTCCCCATTATCAAAGTAGCTGCCAGCCTGAGCAGCAAAAAGAAGATGCACAGGAGACAGAGTGGTTTCTTTCTCACTTCTGCTCCTCCTTCTTCCTAACAGCTTCGCCGTCAAACGGTTGTTCCAGAGAAATGCCTTTGTAGCTTTGGTCACTTTTTCCGTTGACTAAGATCTGAACTGCCCGGATTTCTTTTCCGTTTTCCATCAAGGAACGGACAAGCGCCTCTATCTGCAACGCCGGATCCATCCGCGATTCCTGCTGAAGAAAGGTGTCATCAAAGTTGACATAACAGATTCCGTCCTTGACTGAAGTTCCGATCAGACGAACTTTAGAATCCAGTACCGGCTGAAGTTTCTCTGATGTCGGCCCTTTGAGCAAACGCTCCATGGCAAGTTTTTCTGTTGACAGATTCGTATTGTAGCGTACCTCCTCTAACACCTCCGGCACAAGCGCAGTACCTTCTTCATTTCCAAAATACAGTGTAAGGTCCGTTTTTTCATAAGAGTGTAGCACAGAACCTGTATTTTTAATAAAATCTTCTGCCCGCATGCTTCCAACAACCTGTCCTTCCTTATCCGTCAGTGGATTGCCCTCTACTTCAAATGCGACCGACTCGATGCCATCAATCTGCACAAGCGATTGGACGATCGCCGCCCGGCAAAGTACCTCCCGGACCGCTCCCATCTCATAATATCCTCCGCCAAAATTAACTGTGATCTTTCCCTCTTGCACCTCAAATCCAAGTACCTTTACCCGTTTTGAGATCACCGGTTTCATCTCCACATCCTCCGGCGCTTTGGAAAGTGCTTTTAACATCGCCCGTGCAGCTTTCTCTGCATCTTTCTCTTTGATCTGATACGGTTCTTTCTCAATAGTTGTCTCCTCACTGTTCATGTAATAAATTCCATCACCGGAAACACTCTTCTTTTCTTTCCCACATGCAGCAAGCAACATGATTCCCAGTACCACAAGTAGCCCAATTCCGATTTTCTTTTTCAAATTTCCTGTCATCTTCTCTCTTTTTGTCTTCCCTTTCATTTCTGCTCACCGGAATGTTACGCAATATAGGTCAAAGGAACACGAACAGTAAACGTCGTTCCTTCCCCTTCTTTACTGTGTACTTTCACAATTCCTCTATGCATTAAAATTGCATTTTTCGCAATCGCAAGCCCAAGTCCGGTTCCTCCAATCTCTCGGGAATGTGATTTATCTACCCGATAGAAACGCTCAAAAATATGCTCGACGGCATCTTCCGGAATCCCGATACCAGAGTCTGCAACTTTGATATAGAAATATTTATAATCTGCGTTCAGAGAGACATGCACCCATCCCTCCTCATGATTATATTTGATTGCATTTTCCACCAGATTAGAAATCGCAAGCGTCAGCTTCACTTCGTCCACCTCCGCAATCACCGGACGGAAACTTTCAAATACAACTTCGATATTATGTTGTACCGCAATCGGCCGCAGACGTTTTAAGATCAATTCTAGAAGATCATTGATATTTTCTGACTTGATATTTAAATCCGCCGACGTCTTGTCCAGCTTGACAAGTGACAGCAGGTCATTGATAATCTTATTCTCCCGCTCGATTTCTGCCGCGATATCCTCCATAAATTCCTGATACAATTCCGCAGGAGCGCCTTCCTGTGCCAGGAGGGAATCGGCTAACACTTTCATCGAAGTCAATGGTGTCTTCAGTTCATGGGAGACATTTGAGACAAATTCCTGCCTGGAATCATCAAGAATCTTAAGTCTTCCAAGCATCTTATTAAATGCATCAGAAATCAGCATTGTCTCGGTATAGGCATTCTCGTGAAGATTGTCCGTATCATACCCTTCCGTCACGGCTCCGATTGCCTGTGTAATTCTTCCAAACGGCCGCACAAGAAGCGCGGAAACAAAAAAGGAAATGGTAATGATCACAACTCCGACAGCAATCTCCACAGCAACCGCTTTGGAATGCAGAACATCTACACTGTCCACAACGGAATCGGTGGAAACACTGACAAGCATGATCCCTTCAGTCTGTCCGCTATTCGGATCCTGGATTGCCTGCGTCACCTCAATATAGTGGTTTTTCGAATCATACTCACTTGTATTGTTTCCCCCATAGCACTCCATCACCGCCTCTGAAATGATTGTTTTCCCTTCCTCCATGTCATAAGTATCTTTGACTACCTGAAACTCATCATCGATCAGAAGAATTCTGCCACTGTAAATATCAGCAAGCTGTGCCAGCTCCGCATCCAATGTTTCTGACGGTACTCCCTTTAAATAGCCCGCTTTTCCAAGACGACTTCCTAGCATTGTGCTCTGATTCTGAATTTCCGCCGTCCGCACGGAAACCGCTCTCTTTTCATAATTGCTGATGATTCCCTGCCCGACAACGATACACGGGATAATTCCAATCACGATCAAAAGCAACATGATCCGAAAACGGAGACTTTTAAAGAACTTACCGCGGAAGTATATCTTATCCCCTAAAATAATAACCAACTCCCCACTTTGTATGCACATACTTTGGATCACTTGGATGGCTCTCAATTTTCTCCCGCAAGCGGCGGATATGTACATCGACAGTTCTTGCATCCCCCGGATAATCATAGCCCCAGACAAGATTCAAAAGTTTCTCTCTGCTGTACACTTTATTCTGATTCAGCGCAAGCAGTTCCAGCATATCAAATTCTTTTGCAGTCAGATTGACTTCCCGCTCTCCAATAAAGACACGGCGGCTCTCACAATCTAACTTCATCTCTCCCTTTACGATCAGATTCTTCTGTTCTTCCGGTCTGTCTTTCTTCGTACGCCGGATGATTGCCTTGATCCTTGCTTTTACCTCCAGAATATTAAACGGCTTTGTGACATAATCATCCGCACCATACTCCAGTCCCATGATCTTATCTATATCATCCCCTTTTGCCGTCAGCATAATGATCGGCACATCCGAAAATTCCCGGACCTGCTGACAGACCTCAAATCCTGTCAATTTCGGCAGCATGACATCCAGAAGAATTAAGTCAAACTCACCGCTTTTTGCAAGCGCCAACGCCTCTTCCCCGTCATATGCAGCAGTGACTTCCATTCCATCCTGCTCTAGACTAAACCGAATTCCCTTCACAATTAATTTTTCATCATCGACAACCAATATCTTATTTCCCATAAACTCTCCCTTACCAGAGCATTCAGACTGTGATCCGTTCTTTTATTTTTTCAAACACACCGTCCTTGATTCCCTCGATCTCTTTGATCTGTTCAATGGACTGAAAGCCGCCTGCAGATTCCCGATAGGTAAGAATGCTATCTGCCTTTGCCTCACCGATCCCGGGAAGTGTCATAAGTTCTTCCTTTGTCGCAGTATTTAAATTCACCTTTCCCTGAGAAGTCTTTCCACTTTCTCCGGGTGCACCGGAAGTATTTGCTTCTGCCGCAATTCCCGAAGCAACCTCCTCCTTTGTCGGAACTTGAATCTGTACCCCATCCGTCAAAAGTTCTGCCTGATTCAGAAAACTTTGGTCAGCCGCCTCCGTCATTCCTCCGGCACGCTCCAGTGCCTCAAAAAGCCGGGATCCTTCCGGCAGCTCATATACACCTGGTGTACAGACTGCACCCGATACATATACCCAGATCGTTTTTGGCTGCCGTTCACCGTCCGGCACTTCCGACGCAGATTGGTTCTGCCGCTCTTCTGAGTCCGATTCACTTTTTTCGACCTCTTCCAATTGGACCTCTTCCATCCGATGCTCCTCTTTTTCGCAGGCTGTCAGACAAAGTGTCACTATCAGAATCCCGATTCCATACATCCTACTTCTGCTGCGCTTCCACTTGTTCTTAGTGCTCTTTTCATTTTTCTTTTGCTTATACATATTTTCTCCTTTATAGATATTCTCTATAAATCCCCTCATATGCAAAGTCACATATATTGTATCGAATTTACCTCAGAATTACAACCAATTCTTCCCCGGCTTTTTTTATTTCTTAGATTTCTTCTTTACTTCCACTGAAAAATCGCAATACCGATCAAAGCCAGAGCCATCCCTCCTATTTTTCGCCATTCCAGCGGTGATTTCTCCACACCAAACAATCCCAGTACTTCAATAACATATGCCACGATCAACTGTGCGATCACAATCAGAAGCGCCGCTTTTGCAGGTCCCAGCTGTTCCATACTTTTAATCACGGTCCACGTAATTCCAGCTCCAATCGCACCTCCCAGCAGCATATATTTTGGCTCTACTTTTCCGAGTGCCATCACACTATCCCTGCCTGCGATCAGCCATGCCACAAGACAAACCGCAAAAGCAGAAAATTGTACCCAGCCATTGGACACCCACATCCCCGTTGTTTTTGTTACTTGTGTGTTAAAAACTCCCTGCACACTCATCAGCGCCCCAGAGAGCAACGCAATAAAAAATCCAGTCATCGGACTCCCTCCCAGAATGATTCGTCACTTTTTTGTAACATCTATTTCTTTCCAGTGTATCCAATGACCGGATTTTTATGCCCCGATCCCAATCAAAAATTCATTTTTCTATATCATGTGACTTATAAAAATGAGCATCATCTGCTTTCTTTTAACAAACACGAACAAGTGCTCTCTCTAACTTTTCTGTCATTTCATCAATTTCTTTTTCAGTAATGATCAGCGGCGGAAGGAATCTTACAACCTGCGCTCCTGCCGTCACAAGCAAAAGTCCCTCTTGTTTCGCCGCCTCCACAATCTTTCCGGCCGGACAAGAAGTGATCAACCCCTGCATAAATCCCTTCCCTCTTCTCCCGGTGAACAGATCGTATTTTGCAAGTAAAGTATCTAATTTTTCTTCAAGGTACGGAGTCAATCTGCGCACATGTTCTGCTAACTTCTGCTCTGTAAAAAGATCGATCACCGTACTGACTGCCTGACATGCAAGTGGATTGCCGCCGTAAGTCGTCCCGTGATCACCCGGTTTTAAGGAGTTTTGCGCTACCTCCTCTTTCATTGCAAAAGCCCCAACCGGAACTCCGTTTCCGATTGCCTTTGCCATCACAAGGATATCCGGCTGTACCCCATATCCTTGCCACGCAAACATTGATCCGGTTCGCCCCATGCCGCACTGAATCTCGTCAAAGATCAACAGAATCCCTTTTTCCTCGCAGAGTGTGCGAAGTCCTTGCAGAAATGACTGTTCTGCTACAAAGACGCCACCTTCTCCCTGTACCGGTTCTAGAAGGATTGCACCTGTCTTCTCTGTCACCTGTTCTTTTACACTTTCCAGATCATTAAATATGGCAAATTTCACACCGCCTACAAGTGGTTCAAACGGTTCCCGATAGCTTTCCGTTCCCGTCACCGACAGTGCCCCCATACTGCGGCCATGAAAGGAATGTTCCATGGAAATAATCTCGCAGGCACTGTTTCCTTTTTGCTTCGCATATTTTCTTGCTGTTTTCAAAGCGCCCTCAATTGCTTCTGTCCCGCTGTTTGCAAAGAAGACACGATCCATTCCCGAGATGGTTTTCAGTTTTTCTGCCGCTTGGGCAAGCGGTTCGTGATAATATAAATTGGATGTATGGATCAACTGATCAATCTGTTTTTTCAATGCAGACTGCAATGTTTTGTTTCCATATCCAAGAGAACTGACACCAATCCCCGAGCCAAAATCCAAATAGGCTTTTCCATCCGTATCATACAGGTAAGCGCCGTCTCCTTTTTCCAACACAAGATCATATCGATTATAGGTATGTAAGATAGCGCTTTCCGTCTTACTGATTGTCTGGTCCATAGTAAAATTTGCTCCTTTCTCCCTCAAAAATGGCAGTTCCAATTCCTCTGTTTGTAAAAATTTCAAGCAACAGACAATGCGGGATTCTTCCATCAAGAATATGGACTCTCGATACCCCTGCCTGGATTGCCTCTATACAGCTATAAAGTTTCGGAAGCATTCCCCCGGTGATCGTTCCCTTCTCGATCAGCTGTTTTCCTTCTTGAATTGTCAATTCTGAAATCAACGTGGAGGCATCTGCCGGATCTGTACAAATTCCTTCTACATCAGATAAAAATGCTAATTTTTCCGCATGTACCGCCTGCGCGATTGCACATGCCGCATCATCCGCATTGATATTATAAGTCTGATAGTCTTCTCCTAGCCCGATCGGACAAATGATTGGAAGGAAATCTTTCTCCAGAAGATCCAAAAGTACATTTGCATCCACCGATGTCACTTCCCCCACAAATCCGATGTCTTTTCCGTCTGAAAATTTCTTCTGCGCCCGAAGTAATCCACCATCTTTTCCACTCAGACCGATGGCCCGCACTCCCAGCGATTCCACAAGCTGAACTAACCCTTTATTCACCTTTCCAAGCACCATTTCTGCAACTTCCATCGTCTCCTCATCCGTCACGCGAAGTCCGTTGACAAACGTAGGCTGCTTTCCAGTCTTCTCCATCCACCGGCTGATCTCTTTCCCTCCTCCGTGGACAATGATTGGTTTGAACCCGACCAATTTTAAAAGAGTCACATCCTCAATCACCCGCTTTTTCAATGTCTCATCGATCATCGCACTTCCACCATATTTTACAACGATGATCTTTCGGTTAAATCGCTGAATGTACGGCAACGCTTCGATCAGTACCTCCGCTTTTTTCAAATATTCCTGCATTTTTTGGCTCATCTCCATCTCTTCCTTCCTTTTGTCTCTGCATCATTTCTGTTTGGTATGCTAGCTCCGGTAATCTGCATTGATATCGATATATCCGTGTGTCAAGTCACAGCCCCATGCAGTCGCTTTCCCATCCCCAAGTTTCAGATGTGCAAGGATTTTTACTTTTTCCTCAGATAAAATCTCTGTCGCCTTCTCCTCACTATACGGAAGTGCCACCCCATCGGAAAGAATCTGAATCGTTCCTGCTGCACTTTCCAAAAAGAGATCTACCTGCTCCGGTACAAATGAAACGCCTGCATATCCCATCGCACAGAGAATCCTTCCCCAGTTTGCATCATGACCTGCCACTGCTGTTTTCGTCAGATTCGAGCAAACGACTGACTTGCTGATTTTCTTTGCCTGCTCTTTATCTGCCGCTCCGACAACCTCCACTTCCAAAAGAGCCGTAGCGCCCTCTCCATCTCCTGCGATTGCCTTTGCCAGCTGCTCATTGACCGTATGTACTGCTGCTGCAAATGCTTTATATTCTTCTGTACCCGGACAGATCGAAGCATTTTGTGCCAGTCCGTTCGCAAGAAACAAGACCGTATCATTTGTAGAAGTATCTCCATCTACGGAAATCATATTATACGTCTCCTCTACATCTTCACTTAATACTTTCTGTAAAACTTCTTTTTCAATCACAGCATCGGTCACAAGAAACGAAAGCATCGTACACATATTTGGGTGGATCATTCCGGATCCTTTGGCCATCGCACCGATCGTCACTGTCTTCCCGCCAATCTCCAGCTGTACTGCAGCCTCTTTTTTATGCGTATCTGTTGTCAGAATCGCCTCTGCAGCCTCTGCTCCACAAAGTTTGTCATTGCCTTTTGCCTGGGCAAGCATATGGATTCCCGCCTGGATTTTCTCCATCGGAAGCTGTTTTCCGATCACTCCGGTAGAGCTTACCAGCACTTGTTCTTTCTGAATCCCGAATACTTCTGCCGCTGTCTGTGCTGTCTCTTCACAATATTGCATCCCTTCTTCTCCGGTACACGCATTTGCAATTCCCGAATTGACAATTATCGCCTGCACCGCTCCGCCTTGTTTGACAATCTTCTGATCCCACTTTACCGGAGCTGCCTTCACCACATTTGTCGTAAAAGTTCCCGCCGCCACACACGGAACACTGCTGTAAATCAATGCCATGTCTGTACGCCCCTCGTATTTGATCTGGGCCGCTGCCGCTGCCGCCTCAAATCCCGGTACCACTGTAATTCCACCTTTGATCTGCTTCATCTCTGCTTTCCTTCCTTTCTTTGCTGCCTGTTATTTCTGCCTTCTATCGATTAAATGTCGTTTCATTCTCTTCGTTTAAAGAGAGGTCATAATAATTTAAGTCTTCTCTCCGCTTCCATCCGCTTTGTTCCCAGAACTGATTCCCAACCTGATTGTCCGTAAATGCAATCAGGCAGACCTGATTGATCTTCTCTGCTCTCAGCGCATCCATCGCCATCTTTGCCATCTGTGTACCGATTCCTTTCATCCGATGTTCTTCAGCAACGCATACATGATAAAAACAACCTCTTCTTCCGTCATGCCCGCATAAAATACTGCCGACAATCTCTCCTTCTTCCTCCGCCACAATACTGGTAGTCGGATTTCTTCTAAGGAAACGTTCCAGTCCTTCCCGCGAGTCATCGATACTACGGATTCCAAATCCTTTGATCTGTTTCCAAAGCTTATAAACTCCCTCATAGTCTTCTATCATCATTGCGCGTATCATGGTTCTGCCTCTCCTTTTTCCGTCTTTTTCTTCTTTTTTCCTGCTGTAGCTTCTAAGGAAACAGAGGGATTGCAGTCAGTCCTTCCGTCTCATCCAGTCCGAACATCAAATTCATATTTTGGATTGCCTGCCCCGCAGCGCCCTTCACAAGGTTATCCATCGCTCCCAGGATCACAATCCGATTGGTCCGCTGATCAATCTGAAATCCAACATCCACATAGTTGCTTCCTTCCACCCATTTCGTCTGCGGACATATCCCGGTTCGCAGTACACGAACGAATTTCTCGCTGTTATAACAACTGTCATATGCCTCTCTTACCATTTCTTCCGTCACACCTTGTTTTAGTGATGCGTAGGCGGTCACAAGGATCCCCCTATTCATCGGAACAAGATGCGGGGTAAAATTCACACATACCTTCTCCCCTGCAACAAGAGACAACTGTTCTTCGATCTCCGGTGTATGCCGATGTGTGGTCACCCCATATGCTTTCATATTTTCATTGACTTCACAATAAAGATTATCTATTTTCTCCGTTCTTCCTGCCCCCGATGTCCCGGACTTTGCATCGATGATCAACGTCTCCGGAACTATCAGTCCATTCTTTACCAATGGAAGAATCGCCATCAGAGAACACGTTGGATAACAGCCGGGATTGGCGATCAGCCTTGCTGATCGAATATGCTCCCGATTCCACTCGCAAAGTCCGTAGACTGCTTCTTGCAGAAGTTCCGGGCTTTTCTGTTGTATTTTATACCATTTTTCATACGTTTCCGCCTCTTTTAAGCGAAAATCTGCACTTAGATCAATGACTTTAGCTTTCTCTAGCACCGTCTCACTGATCTGTCCGGCACAAAATCCCTGCGGCGTTGCAGTAAAGATTACATCCACGTCATCCGCAAGTGCCTCCATCACCTTTTCCCCGCACGTTCCTTCTACAATCTGAAATAAATTCTGGTAAACATTAGTATAAGGAATCTCCTGATAACTTCTGGAGCCAAACCATACTACTTCCACTTCCTTATGACCAGCCAAAAGTCTGACTAATTCTCCTCCGGCATACCCCGTTGCGCCAATTATTCCTGCACGAATCATCTATAACACCCTTTCTCTCTTTTTCCATCGAATAAATTTTGATTTTGCATGATTATACATCTATTCTAAATGTTATGCAATAGTTTTTTTGCATTTTATTTTGTACAATTTTACTTTTCACCAAAATCTGCTTTTATCGCTTTCCTCTTTCCCCATAACTTCCTTCTCCGTTTTTCATTTTCTTGTTTTCCCTCTCATATTTTTCATTTTATAAGTAAATACAAGTGCTTTTTCGTTTTTCTCTACGAATTTTTTCATTTTTACATTACTCTTTTTTCTATAAAAACTAGTATATTTCCCCCTAGTGCACATTTGTTTTCCTATAACAGTTTGCTTTGCTTTTTTAATCTCATTTCTCTTTTTCAAATTTTCTTGTTGCATATTTATTCATTTTGTTGTATATTAATACTATCAAATTTCAAGACAAACAGAACAAGGAGGACTTTTCACATGAAAGAAAAAGTAATTTTAGCATATTCCGGCGGATTGGACACAACAGCCATCATCCCATGGCTCAAAGAAAATTTTGATTATGAGGTCATCTGCTGCTGCATCGACTGCGGGCAGGGAGAAGAACTGGACGGCTTAGAAGAACGCGCAAAATTATCCGGCGCTTCCAAATTATATATTGAAAACATCGTTGATGAGTTCTGTGATGACTATATCGTGCCATGTGTACAGGCAAATGCAATCTACGAAAACAAATATCTGCTCGGCACTGCGATGGCACGTCCGGGAATCGCAAAAAAACTAGTAGAAATTGCAAGAAAAGAACATGCTTCTGCCATCTGCCACGGAGCAACCGGAAAAGGAAATGATCAGATTCGTTTTGAATTAGGAATCAAGGCACTCGCACCGGATCTGAAGATCATCGCTCCATGGAGAATGACTGATCTTTGGACATTAAATTCCCGTGAAGAAGAGATTGCATACTGCCATCAGCATGGGATCGACCTTCCATTTGATGCCAGCCAAAGTTACAGCCGTGACCGTAACTTATGGCACATCAGCCATGAAGGATTAGAGCTCGAGGATCCTGCGCAAGAGCCAGACTATGAACATCTGCTTGTACTCGGCGTTACCCCAGAACAAGCACCAGATGAAGGCGAATATATCACAATGACTTTCGAAAAAGGTGTTCCAGTCAGCTTAAACGGACAAACGATGAAAGTATCTGAGATTATCACAGAGTTAAACGCCCTCGGCGGAAAGCATGGAATCGGTATCATCGACATTGTAGAAAATCGTGTTGTCGGAATGAAATCCCGCGGTGTCTATGAAACTCCAGGAGGAACCATCTTAATGGAAGCTCACCAGCAGTTAGAGGAACTGGTGCTTGACCGTGCAACCTATGAGGTGAAAAAAGAAATGGGAAATAAACTTTCTCAGATTGTATACGAAGGAAAATGGTTCACACCGCTCCGTGAGGCTGTGCAGGCATTTATCGAATCCACACAGCAATATGTGACCGGAGAAGTAAAATTGAAGCTTTATAAAGGAAATATCATCAAAGCCGGAACAACCTCTCCGTATTCTCTGTACAGCGAATCTCTCGCAAGTTTTACTACCGGAGAACTTTATGACCACCATGACGCAGAAGGATTTATCAACTTATTCGGTCTTCCGTTAAAAGTACGCGCAATGAAACTTGCAGAAACAGAAAAGTAAAAAACAGACACACAAAAAGGACAGCTGATCTTTCCAGCTGCCCTTTTTGTTTTCTAAAACTTCTTGAGTAACATTCTGTATTTCTTTAACCAATTCCCCCATACACGATCCCGAGGATCACTACAAGAATGGTCACGATCACAAACACATATTTTGCAAACGCAAGGAACCTTTTTCCAAGCGGTTTCCCTGCTCCTTCATTGATCGCCGCAAGCGCCTTTTCTCCATCATGAAGATAGTAAAAGACAATCAGCACAAGAAGTGCCATCAGCGGTGAAATTACAACTGTGATCAGATTGGTAAACTGATCAAAGGTTGTCATGCTCAAATTCAAAGGAACTGAGAGCACAAATGTGACAACTCCCACAAAAATCACCGCCTTTTTCCTTGTCAGCTTCGAGTGCGAAAGGATTGCCTCCACAACCCCTTCCAGCATATTAATAGAAGAAGAGATCGCCGCACAGAGCAAACTGATAAAGAAGATAACCGCAAGGATTGTTCCACCCGGCATTTTTTCAAAAATGATCGGCATCGTCATAAATAATAATGGTGGTCCTGATTTTGCATCCAACCCGAATGCAAATACCGCCGGCATGATCACAAAAGATGCAAGTACCGCTGCCAGCGTATCCAACACTGCCGTGCTGACCGCCAGATGCGGAATATCATATTCTTTCTTCAAATAGCTCCCATACACTACCATCCCGCATCCATTGATGGATACCGTGAAAAATGCCTGTCCAAGCGCCATAACCCATGTATCTGCTTTCAAAAGGTACTCCCATTTTGGCTGAAGCAGAAACTTCACACCTTCCATCGCTCCCGGAAGTGACAGTGACTGGAAAATCAGTACGATAAAAATCAGAAACAATGCCGGCATAATGATCTTGCTGATCCGCTCAATCCCTTTTACAACACCTGCACAAATGACCAGTACCGTCAGAAAAATCGCAACCGCATCCCATGGAATGGAAGCAGCTGAACCTGCAAACTCTGTAAAATAGGTGTTCTTATCCACCTTTGCCAGCTTTCCGGTTCCACTCATTACAAGGTATTTTAAAATCCACCCGACAACCACATTGTAAAACATAAAAATGCCAAGAAGCCCGATTGCCGGAAGCATTCCTACAATCTTTCCACCCTTCCATGTTCTTTCACGGAACACTTCTGAGATTCCAGTCATCGAACCGCCGCCAAAAGCACGCCCGAACGCAAATTCTGTAATCAGTCCTGTCGTCCCAAGAATCAAGACAAACAGAAAGTATGGGATCAAAAATGCCGCCCCACCGTAAGCGCCAAGCCGGTATGGAAACATCCATATATTTCCAAGTCCAATAGCCGAACCGATGCAAGCCATAACAAATCCCATTCTGCTCGTAAATTTTTCTCTCTTTTCCATAAGCAACTCCTTTTCTCTCCAAACCCATCCACAAAAAACATCAATCAGCAGATCGACTCAGACAGGCTTTCCGATTTCTCTCCATATACTATCACACTTTAAAGCATTAATGCAAGAAAAAAGTAGAAAATATATTTTTTTCCTGTTCTTTTGAATATCCGGCACGAAACATACCTATCCTATAATAAAAAACATAAGGATGTGTACTATGAAACCAGTAATCGGAATTATTGTCTGCGGTCTGATGGATGACCGCCAATTTGTAACTAATGCTTACATTCAATCTATAAAATATGCAAAAGGAGTCCCTCTTCTGCTCCCACTCGTGCGTTCTGACGAGGCACTTCAGACATATTGTTCTCTCTGTGACGGTTTCCTCTTCTGCGGTGGAAACGACATCACCCCACTTCTGTTTGGAAAAGAACCGGCAAAAGGACTGGGGGCAACCAACATCACACTGGATATTTTTCAACTTCGCCTTCTGCGCGCCATTCTAAAAACAAAAAAGCCCCTGCTTGCCATCTGCCGTGGAATGCAGGTCTTAAATGTAGCCTATGGAGGAACGCTTCTCCAAGATATCGATACCTCACTCCACGCACCCATCAATCATATGCAGCTTTCCGCCTCTAGAAGTGAAATCAGCCATAAAGTACTGGTCGCAAAAGGAAGTATTCTCTCCTCCATCACAGGTTCGTCCCTCTATACAAACAGTTTCCATCATCAGGCAGTCGACTCACTCGGCAAAGGGCTCGTCCCAACTGCCCGGACTTCTGACGGCATCATCGAGGCAATCGAACTTTCCGCTCATCCATTTGCCCTTGGAGTCCAATGGCACCCGGAATGTATGTACCGTACTTCTCCTGTCATGCGTGATCTGTTTGCTTCATTTATCACTGCCTGCCGCAAATAATTTATTTTGCCAGCCCCTGCTTCTGCAATTTCTAGTCATTGCCCCGACGCCTGCAATATGGTATGATATCCAGAGACATTTCAAACAACAAAACAAGAACCGGAAGGAAGATTTTAAACTCTTCTTTCCGGGCAATCATTATAACAAATAAAGGCAGGGCAATACCCATGACAGATCATCAGATTTCTTCCCTCTCCAGCCTGCTCCACCAGGATCTTTTTGAGTTTCTCAAAGGCTCAATTTCCGGTGGACTCCTCTGCGGCTATACCGGAGAAGGATTCCCTTTTCATTTCATCAGCGATCAACTGCTGCACCTTCTTGGCTTTGAGAGCCGCGAGGAATATTGTACGTTTATTAAAAATAAACTGATCAACGGCATCCATCCAGATGATCGGGAGTATACAACAGACACTGTTTTGTCTGCTCTAAACGAAGACCAGACGTACGAAATTAAATATAGAATGTTAAAAAAAGATGGTTCTTTTATCTGGGTCATCGGTCAAGGAAAGAAGTTTTTCCATAAAAATTCCGAATTTGTAGCAAGTATCTGTCTGGATATCACTGATACCATTGAACTGCAGCAAGAGCTGAGTGAACTTACCCATAACATTCCCGGTGGAGTCTGTAAAATTTTGATGGATCAGGATTTCACACTTCTTTATGGAAACGATAGCTTCTATCAGCTATATGGATACACTTCTGCAGAAATGCAGACACAACTGGGCAACAAGCTAATTGCCACGATCCTTCCTGAGGATGCAACGTCTATTATGGAAATCATCGAGCGTACTTACCGAAGTCAAGAATCTCATTTTGAATTTGAACAAAGAATTTTTCACAAGGACGGTTCCATACGCTATCTTCTGACAAACGGTGCCTTCAGCCATTCTCGGAAAGGAGTTCCCACTTTAAATTGCGTCATCATCGATATCACAAAGCGCCGACTATCTGAACAGGAACTTGCTATCAACGAAGAGCGTTTCCGGATTGCTGTCACACAGACACAGAGTGTGATCTTTGACTATCATATTCAAAAAAAACAAGTGGTCCATTCGAAAGAAACAATGCACCTCTATGGACTGCCGGAAATCATGAATGATGTTCCGGAAAGTTTTGTGCGTTCTAAGATCATTCCTCGCAAACATGCTGCCGCTTTTCTTTCCATGTACAGAGAAATCCAGCAAGGAAGTCCTCACAGCAGCTGCACCGTAGAAATCTTAGCAGCAGACGGAAAATATTACTGGAATACGATCACAATGACAACTGTTTTCAATGGTCAGCACAAACCGGTCCGTGCCATTGGTGTCGTGGAAAATATTACTCAGCATAAAGAAATGGAATATGCTTATCTCAAAGAAGAAACTTACCGACGTGCTCTGCTTGCAGATACTCTGTTTTACGCAGAAATCAACCTGACCGAAGGTATCATCGACACTCTCTCCGAGATGAATACCCAAGAATTGATGGAACACCTCTGCCGCTCTTATGACCAATATCTAAGAGTCGAAGGAATCAAAAATATTCATCGGAAAGATTATCCCAAATTTCTGGAAACTTTTTCGCGTAAAAATCTTCTTGCAAATTATGCCAACGGGATTCAGGAACTCAAATTAGAATATCGTCATTTGACGAATTTTGGAAAGACTTGCTGGGTAGAAACAACTGCCCATATGATGAAAGACCCTGTTTCCGGAGATATCCGCTGTCTTCTCTACTTACATGACATTGATGCAGCAAAAAGAGAGCGGCTGACTCTTGAAAACGCCTCCCGGCTGGATCCTCTGACCAAGCTATATAACAAGGGAGCTGCTGAGACATTGATCCGCAGCCAATTAGAAGCAAGTTCTCCCGATGCCTGCCACGCATTTATCATCATTGACCTTGATCACTTTAAAAAGATCAATGATCTCCATGGACACGCTTGCGGAGACAAGGTGCTAAAAGAAACGGCAAAACGAATTCAGCAGCATTTCCGTTCAGACGATATCATCGGGCGAATCGGCGGAGATGAGTTCATTGCCTTTATCAAAAACATCCCTTCGAAAGACTTTCTGATCCAAAAGTTAGAAAAGCTTCGATATACCGTAGTACCTTTCCGCGGTATTCTTACATATAGTATGGGAATCTGCCTCACATCGAACTATGGATTTGACTTTGAAGTACTGTATGAAAAAGCGGATATCGCTCTTTATCACTCAAAAGCACGTGGGCGCAACTGTTTTACCTTCTATACTTCAGTCATGCATCTACCCGAACAAAATGGTATTCCTAAAAGTGAAATTGTTATGGAACCGGAGGATCCTGCATGGTCACAGGAAATCTTCCATGCGTTGATTGAAAATCTGGAGGATATTACATATCTGAGTGATCCATACACCTATGAGCTCCTCTACGTTTCTCCGCAAGTCCGTGACATTTTAGGATTATCCGGCAATGATCCCATTGGAAAAAAATGCTACGAAGTACTTCAAGGAGAACACAAACCATGCCCATTTTGCACAAATCACCTTTTGGATCAAAAGCCGGTCATCTGGGAACACCACCACCGACTCCTGAACCGTGATTACCTGCTCAAAGATAAATTTATCACATGGAATCACCGTAAAGTGCGCATGGAGCTTGCAATCGATATTACGGATCTAAAATTGAACGGAATCCAGCAAAGATTTTCTATCGCATTAACAGAATATGCTTCTCTGCTGGAATCTCTGTCCGGAACAAAAGAGATCCTCCAGGTAGCCGCACAAACACTCGGCAAATTTTATCAGGCGGATGATGTCTGTCTGATTTATCCTGCCCATACGGGAAATTCTTATCATTTCAAATGCCTTTGGCATTACGAAAACTCTATTTCCCAAAGTGCATTGGTCCAACTGACTCAAATTGAAAAATACGCATTTATTCAGGACTTATTTTACACAAATGATATCATCCACATCCCGGATATTGAAATGCTCCGCCCAAACTATCCGGAGGAAATGCGACTTCTGGAACGTTACGAAATCCGGCAGATGCTTGGTTTTTCTTTCTCCGCTGAACACCCTAAAAATGCCTGCCTGATTTTATCCAACCCGCATACCTGTGGCAATGAGTTACATTTTCTTCGTCTGGTATGTCATCTTCTCACAAATCGGCTGCATAGTATCGATGCGGAGAAAAAACTAGACTATAACTTCTGGCATGATGCACTAACCGGCCTTTACAATCTTGCAAGTTTTTCTTCTTATACTAAAAAACGGCACTTTGAAGAACTCTCCTCCGTAGGACTTGTGCTTGCGGATATCAATGGTTTCAAACAGATTAATAATACGATGGGATATTCCTTTGGCAATCAGGTACTTTTAGACACTGCTCGTGTTTTTCGAGAATATTTCCCAGATGCCTATCACTTCCGTCTCAGCGGAAATGAATTTTGTATTATCTGCGAAAATGCTTCCGGCAAATATTTTTATCAACAGATTTCACTATTACAGGCAGATCCCATCGTTCTGAGACATGACGGAATTTCCTTTGGCTACCACTGGATGCAAAAAGAAGTAGATTTTTCCATACTCAAATCTCTTGCAGAAGATTCGATGATGGAAGAAAAGCAAAAATATTACATGGAAACACCTTATTTTGCCAAACGGCATCGTCCTACTATCCTGCAACAAACATTGCGCGACTTAAAAGAAGAACGATTCCTCATCTATCTTCAACCCAAAGTAGATCTCTCCTCAAGAAAACTTATCGGAGCTGAAGCATTGATCCGGTATCGCCACGAGGAACGCGGCTTGATAGCACCTGATTTTTTTATTCCACCACTAGAAAAAGAGCACCTAATCCGCTATATCGATCTATTTGTTTTAGAACAAGCATGCCGTCTTCTCAGGCGCTGGCACCAGGAAGGACATAAAACATTTCCTATTTCCATCAATTTTTCTAGAATTACACTGATGGAAGAAGAAATCCTTCCTTCTCTGCTTGAACTGGTACACACTTACCAAATTTCACCTTCTTTGATCCAAATTGAAATCACCGAGACGATCGAAGAGAAAGATCGCGATGTTCTCCTGACACTCAGCCACCAGCTGCGGCAGGCCGGATTCACAATTGCCCTCGATGATTTCGGCACAAAATATACAAACTTGTCCATTCTCACCTACATGGATTTTGACGTTCTAAAACTTGATCGCAGTCTAATTCAGACACTGTGTTTCAGAGCATCTAATCAGACGATCATCAAGCATGTAATTCAAATGTGCAGAGAACTTCCGGTAGAAGTCATCGCTGAGGGCATCGAAAATGAAGAACAGGCAGCACTCCTTACCTCTATGGGATGTCCTTCTGCACAGGGATACTTATTTGGAGCACCGATGCCCATTTCCGAATTCGAATCCAGATTCATGCCGGCAGAAACAGATTTCAAAACCTCGCCATAGAAAAAGGAGGGATGGTCCGACTTTGCATCTGCATTGTCCGCCATCCCTCTTTTTCTAACTCTTTACAAAACCCCTTCATCTATCATAAGATCCGTCCCATCTGCCGCAGTCGTCGCCAGTGTGTCACATCTCTCGTTCTGCGGATGTCCATCATGTCCTTTCACCCAGATAAAAGTAACTTGATGTTGTTCCTTGGCTGTCAGAAGCCGTTTCCACAAATCCACGTTTTTGACCGGCTCATTTTTCCCGCGCTTCCAGCCTTTCTTGATCCATCCATCGATCCAGTGTTGATTAAACGCATCCACCACATATTTGGAATCCGAATACAACTCAACACTGCACGGACGGTTCAGCGCTTCTAATCCTTTGATCACCGCCATCAGCTCCATCCGGTTGTTCGTTGTCCTTCTGTAACCACCGGACAGTTCTCTTGTATGTAATTCTCCTTTTCTATCTACATACTCGAGCACAGTTCCGTATCCTCCCGGTCCGTCCGGATTTCCTCTGGCTGCCCCATCTGTATAAATCTTTACATGCATATTCTTTCCTCCTGTCTGGTCCAGTTCCCCGTTGCTAAAAATTCTTCTGCCATTTTCTCTGCCTCATCTGTAATCCGATCTTCATATCCGATCAACCGAAGAAGTTTGATCGCATTGCGTGATACTGCTCTCCCCTTTTGCAGGCAATAATCAAACAGGATATCCTCATCCATGATTGTCTCCTGAAAATGATAATTGTCATAGCAGTTCTCCAGCAGATGTGTCAATTCAATATCATGCGTTGCCGCAAAACAAATCACACCTTCTTTTGCAAGACTTTTCAAGATCTGTGCGGAGGCCGCGATTCGCTCGACAGTGTTCGTTCCACGCAGCACCTCATCCACAAAACACAGCATCGGAACATCCTCGTTTACATGATTTAAAATCCTTTTCAATGACTTGATTTCCACAATGTAGTAGCTTTCATTCCCCTGCAAGTTGTCACGCAGAGCCATCGAAGAATAGATCTGAAAAAACGGCGCTTCATATTTTGCCGCCGGGCAGGTAAAAATCGTCTGCGCCAGCACCGTATTGATTGCCACGGTCTTTAAGAAAGTAGATTTTCCAGATGCATTGGATCCAGTCAGAAGAATACTTCGGTGCGCTATAACAGAATTTGCCACCGGATCTGCCAGCAGTGGATGATATACATTTTCCAGATAGATTTCTGCCTTCTTTCCTTCTGTAAAATTCGGTTTCTCATAATAAGGAAGAAATGTACGGAAAGATGCCGCGCTGATCATACTGTCCAAATATCCGATAATTTGGATCACTTCTTCAATTTTCCCTCTATTTTTTTCTGCCATTTCCAGCATCGAATTGAATTTGATCAAGTCAATGTGAAACAACATCCGGATATAATCAAGTACTGCATCGACCATCGATCCAGTCGCACCTCTCCCTGCCACAAGCACATGGGAATGTTTCAGAAATACATTCATTTCTTCCCGAATCTTATGTAGTTTGTCAAGATAAAACTGTATCTCCGGGATTTTTTCCTTCCCCAATGCCTCTGCTGCCCGAAGAACCCGGATCAGATAAGAAAAGGTGGCGATATATGGTTCAATCTCACTTTTTCTCACAAAATAACTTTTGATATTCCAGACTGCCGCCGCTATAAGCAAGATCATCCCAACCCCGGGAGCTGCCAGCAGCGCACCGACTCCGACAGCAATCGCTGCAATTGCCAGATAATGTCTGCTGTTTTTTTCACGTCTGACATCCTCCAGACGGTCAATGTAATCGCTCACAGAATATTTCGGCATTCCTCCGATCTCATAGAACAGATATTGCAGGCGGAGCCTCTCTTCCTCATTTTTGGTGAAAAACTCCATCAGGCGATCTCGTTCCTTCAATTTCTCTGCCGAAAGCACCGGAGTCCGCAGAAGATAGTACAGATACTCTGCTCCCACCGAGGAAGTTGTGTGATCCATCACCTGATAGACCTCATCCAAATCCAAATCGTTCCATGTAATATCATCTACATACGGCTCTGTGATCTTTCCCTTTCGCAGCTGCTGCTGAAAATAATGAGAAATGGACTCATACTTTGTACGGTCATATTCTTTCTCCGAAGCGGTACCCCACGCTTCTTTCCATGTGTTCTTTAAATATCGCTCTCTTTTCTTGGCATTTGCCGAAATCTGATACAAAAATACTATGATCAGCACAAAAATGATCAAAAGCAGTAAAATATCCTGTCCCATACTACCCCTCCTTCCTTCTGTCCACAAACAGATCCTGCTTTTTCTATGCTGTTCTCAGACAGTTTTTACTTTCCCTACGCTTCTTCCGGCAAAATGACTTCTTCCCCTTTGCCGCTGACACACCAAAATCTTGTTTTCTCATGTGTCTGTCCATAAGTTTCCACATACTGTTTCGCCAGCGCATACTCCTCCCACAGATGCATCGGAACCGCAAACTGCACTGGAATTTCTAATAGAAAATGCTCCATTCCAAGGGCATATGCATCTTCCTGCCTTGGATCCAGTACAAGAAATGCTACATCGATCGTCTTCCCTGACAATGCTTTTTTCAATTTCCCGATCTCTGACTGGTATCTTTCCTTCATTGTTTCGTTGTACAATGTAGATTCTTCTTCCCAGTGCCACCAGTTCAGATCCCCTGCATGATAAAAAAGTTTTTCTTCGCACGACACAAGAAATGCGACTCCTTCATCTGTGGAACGGAATGTTTCTATTACACAATTTCCAATTGTCTCTGTCTGATTCGGTGCGATTCTTGTCAAGTCGGATCTGCAAATCTCACTTGCATCATATGACGCTTCAGAAATATCATCGGATAAAATGTATTTAATCTTCGGATACTGCTCTGTCCACCGAAAGATTTCCTTGGAAAAATGATCATAATGTCTGTGGCTTACAAACACATAGATTGTTTTCTCTGGATTCCAAAGCGGAAGTTCCCCCTGATAATAATCAAATACAAGTACGCTGTGCTCCAGCTCCACCGCAAAGCAGCTATGAGAAATATAAGTAATCTTTACCATGTCCTCTTCCTTTCTTTTACAAGCGCCACCATCGCCTCCAGTGTCGGCTGCTCTGCCATAAATGTCTGCATGCCATAGTGATCCGCTGCTGCCTTTGTCTGTTTCCCGATACAAAGTGCCTGTACTTTGGAAAAATCAAGTCCTTTTGCCGCCTGTGCAAAACCTCTTACTGTTGATGCACTTGTAAACATCACATAATCGGTCTTCCCCTGCTCAAATTCTTCCTGGTAATTGATAAATCCATATGCCTCATAATGCGTATCGTAAATCGGAAGGTCTTCTATGACTGCCTCGCTTCTCTTTTTAATCTCACGGATCAACTCCGGATTTCCAATCTTTGCCCGCGGAATCAAAATATGTTCATCAGAAAGTACCTCCCCAAGTGCTGCTCCAAGGTGCTCTCCATCATAAACTTCCGGCATCAGTTCCGCATACATTCCATGTGCTTCCAACGCGCGCGCAGTTCCGCTTCCAATCACCGCGATCCGAAGGTGAGAAAGGCTTCGCACATCCACGCGATGCTGCCGCAATGCGCTCCAGAACACTTCTACACCGGTTGGACTGGTAAACACGATCCACTGGTATTTCTGGATGTGAAAAAGCACCTGCGAAACTCTTTCGTTTTCCACCTCCGGCACAATGCGGATTGCAGGCGCTTCCAACACCTCCGCCCCTTCTTCCCGCAACATTCCTGCCAGACGGCTGCTCTGCTCCTTCGGTCTTGTCACCATGATCTTCATTCCCGCCAATGGTCGTTTATCATACCATTCCAATGATCTGCAGGCGCATACCTCTCCCACAACAATAATTGCAGGAGTCTGAATCTTTGTCTCTTTTGCAAGTGCTTCTAAAGTTTCCAAGGTACCTGTGATCTTCCGCTGTCTTGCTGTCGTTCCCCGCTCCAAAATTGCCGCAGGTGTCTGCGGATCCATTCCCTCCCGGATTAGATTTGCACATAAAAACGGCAGTGTAGAGACTCCCATCAGAAACACCAGCGTTCCTTTCACACCCGCCAGTTCCCGAAATGGAATCTCGTCCGGCTCATGCCCTTCCTTTTTATGTGCCGTAATAATGTGCAGCGAAGAAGCAGCATCCCGGTGTGTGACCGGAATTCCCTGGTATGCAGGAACCGATACTGCCGATGTCACTCCCGGAACAATTTCAAACGGAATTCCCGCCTTCTTTAGTTCTTCCGCCTCCTCCGCGCCGCGCCCGAACACAAACGGATCGCCACCTTTTAAACGGACAACTTTTTTCCCTTCCATCGCTTCTCTTACGAGAATCTGGTTGATTTCACTTTGTCTCACCCGGTGATTCCCGGAATGTTTTCCTACATCAATATATTCTGCATGTTCTGCCCCATAAGTAAGCACACCCTGCCCTGCAAGTCTGTCATAGACAATGACATCTGCTTCCGAAAGCAGACGTTTCCCTTTGACAGTCAGAAGTTCTTGATCCGACGGTCCTGCTCCGACAAGCCATACTTTCCCCTGCTTCTTAGTGTTTTGTTCGTAATTCATCCGCAAGCTCCCATCCTAAATGTGCTGACGCCCGGACCTCTGCCCGCTTCGTCGCAATTACATAGTTTCCTGTATCTTCTTCATAATATAGGCCAGTCAGAACCAATTCATCCTGTTCTATTCTTCCATATGCCGCCACCGGAGAACTGCACCCGCCATCCAGCCTTCGCACAAATGCCCGCTCATTTTCAGCGATCACTTCCATCTCCTCAGGCTGAAGTTCTTTCACAAGTTCCCGCATCTCTTCTCTTCCCTGCACGACAAGAATCCCCTGCCCTGCTGCCGGAAGAATCTCTTCTGGAGAAAAATACCGCTCGATCCTCTCTTCGAGTCCGAGTCTCTTTAATCCTGCTGCCGCAAGCACAAGGACATCATACTGTCCGCTGTCCAGTTTCTGAAGTCGTGTCTGGATATTGCCCCGGATCCCTCTGACTTCTGCATCCGGGTATAACTTCTGTAGCTGTATCCTTCTCCGGAAACTCGAACACCCGATTACACCCTGACCATTCCAGTTTTCTTTTCCTTTTGCAGGCACAAGTACATCCCGCGGATCCTCTCTCCTGGAATATGCAAGAATCGGAAGTTCCTCTGGTGTCTCCATCGGCATATCTTTCAGACAGTGCACCGCCAGATCAATTTCCCCATCCAAAAGTGCGCGATCCAGTTCTTTTACAAAAAGTCCTTTTCCTCCGATCTGATCCAGACTTCTGTCAAGAATCTTATCTCCGGTCGTTTTCATCGTCACCAATTCTATCTCTAACTGCGGATGTAACTTTTTTAGTTCCTGTATGATCATCTCCGACTGTACTACCGCCAGCTTACTCTCTCTGCTGCCTACTCTGATTTTTCTCTTCATGTTCCATCTCCAAAACTTTTCTTATCCTTGCTGCCGTCTCTGCAACCTTCCTGTGATCACTTCCATCTCCCGTAATTCCCACGACAAGTTCCTCCTGGACTGCCACTGCCGGAAAATAGAAATCACAATCAGTTCTGTCCGTTGCAGTATTCGCCAGAATCTTCCGCTTACGGCACAGCATACAAATCTCATGATTTAACTTTTTTACATTTGTCGCCGCCAGCACCAGAAAAAGTGCTTCCGTCAGATCACTCTCTTCAAATGCTTTTTCTTCTAATACAATTTTCCCTTCAGATACAAGCAGATGAAATGCCTCCTTTTGTTCTTTCGGGATCTCTTTTGCAATCACCTTGATGCGCGCACGAAACTGCAACAATGTCTGCACCCTCCGGAGTGCGATCTTCCCTGCTCCGACTACGAGGATATGCTTTCCTTCTATATCTATAAACATTGGAAAATAACTCATTTCGCTTCTCCTGTTCTCCCTTTTCGCGCAACTTTTCCTTTGGCTGTCATGCATCAAATGCCCTGTTTCTATTTTCTGCAATCTGCTTTCTTCCACGGAGGATTGCCTCAAGGACACCACCTCCGACCGCTCTTGCTTTATCAGAAATCGTAAAGCAGTAAGCGTATTCCCTGCGCGCATCAATATCCCCGCACTTCATTCCTTTTGATACAACAATTCCTTCCGGGAGCATCCCACGGATCATTCCACTCATCTGTGCGTAGACCGAATTCTTTCCGCACATTGCCACAAGCTGTCCTTTCTCTACGCAATCACCAATCTCTGCCTTCGGTTCAAATCTCCCTTCCCCGGAAGCACAGATCAACCGCTCCTTTGCATAACCTGCAATCACCCCCGGCACTCCAGTATTCGGAATTGCCGTTCCTTCTGTGATCACTCTTCCAAGATCATGTCCCCGCTTTGTTTCCACGACAAAATGACAGTCCATCCCGGCTGTAAATCCAGGACCAACTCCGATAACAATGGGAGCATCCTCGATCTTCGTTCCAAGATTTCTCTTTGCAAGGATCGCATCTACCTCCACATCTGGCTGATACCAGTCCATATGCACACAAGTCGGATCTGTGATGACCGGGATTTTCTGCTGTTCCAGACAGCTTTCCAGCGCTTCTTTTGTCGATACACACTTTGCAATAATTCCTTCCACCTCGGCTTCAGACTCATAGACGGCTCTGGAAAACGCCACGTATCTACGGATTGTCGTCGGCTCACCGGTCTCAGTCATGATCACCTGAAATCCACTGTGATATAAGCGAACTGCGATCCCACTTGCCAGATCTCCCGCCCCTTTGATCAACACACGAATCGGACGCTCTCCTTCTATGAATTTTTTCATTTTCTCGCACACTCCGCAGTCTGTCCAGTCAAAATCTCCACTCCGTGAATCACTTCCCCCAAAATCTCCCCAAGACTTTCCTCTACCGCCTTCGGACTTCCCGGCAGATTGATGATCAATGTCTCCTTCCGGATCCCTGCCGCCGCGCGGGAAAGCATTGCACGTTTCGTATACTTCATACTTGCCGCACGCATTGCTTCCGGAATCCCCGGGACAAGCCGTTCACAAATATCAGTTGTCGCCTCTGGTGTACAGTCTGTTTTGGAAAATCCCGTTCCACCGGTTGTCAGTATCAGATCCGCCATCTGGCTATCCGCGATCACCGCCATCACTTTTGCAAGTGTCTCTCTGTCATCCGGCAGAATCTTTTTGAATGTGACTTCCATTCCGGCTTCTTCCACAATCTCACAGATTTTCGCTCCGCTGATGTCTTCCCGCTTCCCTGCATATCCAGTTGTACTGGCTGTAATTACAGCAACTCTTATTTTCATCTGAACTCCTCCTCATTTTTCTATCTATTTTTATCTATCTCAACATCACAATTTCTTTCCTGATTTTTATGTTCCAAATATTTTATTTTGTCCTTCATTCTCTCTTCCCGCGAAGGCTCCCAGTCTATATCACATAGCTATGGCAGGTCATCGTTCTCCCCAGTTTTTCAAAATACATCGTATAATCTTCGACATAGGTGTACCCGCATTTTCTGATCAGTGCGTTGGATGCCGGATTATCTGTAAATGCATCTGCAAAGCAATAATCATACTCCTGCTTAATCTTTTTTGTCCAAAACCGGAGCAGTTCTGTGCCATACCCCTTCCTATGATATTCCTTCCCCAGAACAAATCCGACTCCTGCACACTTTTTCCCTTTATAAGGCTCTTCTTCCATCTTTTCAGGAAAAATACGAAAATAACCAATCACCTTCTGGTCCAGAAGGATTGCAATTCCATTCTCATCTTCCACTAAATTTTGAAAAAACTCACGAAACTCCTCCTCGGATCCCAGCGCCTGATATCCGGCAGGCTCCGCGATCAATGGATCCGATAAAATGGCATGCAGCGCTGCCCCATCGCTCTCTGTAATTTTTCGATAATGAAGTCTTTCTGAAGACATCTCCTTTTCTATCATACTCTTTCTCCCCTTTGCAAATTTAAACGGAAAACGACTGCCCAGTCTCTGATTTCTAATCTGCTCTATCGTTTTTTTCTGATACTATTTCAATCTGTTCGCAAAATATGATCTCTTCCGGTCCTCCATCCGGAAATCTCCCGGCAGGAACCCGGTTGATCAGGACTGTGTAGCTTCCTTTCACATTCTTTTTCAAACCTTCATCACTTCTCGCGATATACAGAAGGTCTTCCCACTTTATTTTCTCTTCTGTTCCTTTCCCGAGAAATGCTGCAAGCATCTCCGGACGAAAACCTGCCTCCTCGATGGAGTGGCCAACTGCCGGATATCCAAACACTCCTATCACAATATCTGTTCCCGGAAAGATCACCGGCTCATGTGCGGCAGGGATTTTAATGTCCTTCCCTTTTGCCCCGTCTGCCTCAACGATCAGTACGTCTGCCAGACTGCACAGCGTTTCATAACTTTCGGAAGGGATGCCACAGATTTTTCCATTTCCGCAGGAAACACCTACTGTCAGGATCCGCTTCCGCTCTAGCTGCTCTGCAAAATCTCTAAAAAAGTCAGATGAAGATCCATACTCGCTTTCTGCATTCCACTCCACAAAGTTCTCTGCAGGTTTCCACATATGTGTTGTCGTTGTGACAATGACCTTTTGTCCAAGCAACGCTAATTCCTTTGCCAGTCGGTAACAGGTTGTCGTCTTTCCTCCCGCCCCGACAACAGAAACAATCTTATCTCTGCCCGGCAAAATCCCAACTGCATTGCAAAGGCTGCCAAAAAAAACAGGATCTCCCTGCTTGATTTTCCACACATCTGTATGCTCACACATTTTGCTTTCTGGTGCATAGTCCATATCTTCCAACTCCTGCCTGGATGCCGCTTCTCCGAAAAAGGTATCCTGCAAATGCTGCTTCATCACCTTTTTCCCTCCAACATCCCCAGACAGTGATAACAACTCCTTTAAGTAAACTTCTGAAAATACAACAGGATTGCCCCATTGTTCTTTATAAGTCAGACATCCGATTCCTTTTCCGCTCGCTGCATATCCGCTCAAAAAAGAAACGATCGTCTCCATCTTCAGAAATGGCTGGTCGCAGACAAAAAAGCTGACTGCATCGCCTTTTCTGATTTTGCCTAAAATGCTTTGGATTCCTAGTCTGATTGACCAGGAAACGCCTTCCTCTGGTGCATCATTTCTAACAACCGTCCATCGTGCCTTTTTCATGCTTCCAAAAATTTCCTCATACTGCGTCACAAGCACTTTTTCTCCGATTGGAAGACTCTCTGCAATCTTTTCAATCTTCTCGGTCAGATGGCTGTACATCGGCTTTCCTTCAACCAGACTTAACAGCTTGTTACTTCCAAAGCGGCGGCTGTTTCCAGCCGCCAGTAAAATCACATGAATCTTCACTATTTTTTCATACCCCAGTATACTTTCTCCGCAGTGATTGGAAGTTCCTTCACACGAACCCCAGATGCATTGTATACTGCCTGTGCAATTGCCGGAGATGGGGTGTTGATCACAACTTCTCCGATGGATTTTGCACCAAACGGACCGGTTGGCTCATAGCTGCTCTCAAACTCTACACGGATCGTACCTACATCCTGTCGGCTCGGAATCTTATACTGCATAAAAGAATTGCTGAAATTCTTTCCACTCTCACTGTATACAACATCTTCATAGAGAGCCATTCCGATTCCCTGCGCGATTCCGCCCTCTGTCTGTACCCTTGCAAGAGACGGATTGACAACGGTACCACAGTCTACCACTGCAACGTAATCTACCAGCTCAATTTCTCCCGTCTCCTGATCCACATCCACTTCTGCCATGCCGACCATAAACGGCGGCGGAGATACTGGAGAAGAATAGGATTCAGAAGCAAACAGTGCATCCTCATTGTTACACATAATGCGGTTTCCAATCTCCATCAGAGAAATTTCTCTTCCATCCTTTAAGCAGAATACCTTCTTTCCGTCAAAATCGACTTCTTCCCGGCTGCATTCCAGATACTGAGCTCCTTTTGCCAGGATTTTTTCTTTTAAAGTCTCACACGTCTTCATCACAGCGATTCCGGTAAGATATGTCGTACTGGATGCATAAGATCCGGAATCATACGGGGATACATCGGTATCTACTCCCGATACGATAATATTTTCCATTTCACAATCCAAGCAGTCTGCCGCCATCTGTGCAAGGATTGTGTCACATCCTGTTCCCATATCGGAAGCGCCGATCATCAAGCTGTAGAACCCATCATCGTTGACTTTGATTGCCACAGAAGCATTGTCCACGTTGGAGATTGAGGATCCCTGCATCGCCATCGCAACACCGACTCCGCGGACTTTCCCATTGCCGAGATCTCTTGCCGGGAATTTTTCATCCCAGTGCATCATTTCTTTTGCTTTTTCCAGGCAACGATCAAGCGCACAGCTATTTGCTGTTTCTCCATAGTACGCAGGCATCACCTGACCTTCTGTCACGATATTTTTCTCGCGGAGGGCAACCGGATCGATCCCCATCTTCTCTGCAAGTTCATTGACTGCCGACTCTACTGCAAACAATCCTTGTGTGGCACCATATCCACGATATGCCCCGGCAGACATCACATTTGTGTAAACGACATCGTAAGCAAACCGGAATGCTTCTGTCTTTCCATAAAGTGGAATGGATTTATGTCCTGACAGCCCTACGGTTGTCGGTCCATGCTCACCGAATGCTCCTGTGTTGGAAAGTGTATAGACATCAATTCCTTTGATGATACCATCTTTGTCTGCTCCGACACGAACCTTCACTTCCATTTCATGACGCGGCGTAGAGGCAATCTGGGATTCCTCTCTCGTGTAGACAAGTTTTGCCGGCTTTCCGGTCTTCATCGTCACGATTGCAGGATAAACTTCTGTCACAACTGTCTGCTTTGCTCCGAAGCCTCCTCCAATACGTGGCTTGATGACACGGATCTTTGATTTTGGAATATCCAGTGCATTGGCAAGAATTCTTCTGACATGGAACGTAATCTGTGTTGAGGAGACAACGTTTAATCTTCCATAAGTATCCATATAAGTATATGTGCGGAATGTCTCCATCATTGCCTGCTGGTTTGCTTTTGTATGATAAGTTCCTTCCACTACATAGTCACACGCATCGAGAACTGCATCGATATCTCCATGCTCCTCTTTTCCGCAGGCACAGAGATTTCTCTTATTATCTGCACCAACCTGACAAAGACTCTTCCAGTTTTCCTCCGGGTGGATCAAAACCGCATTGTCTTTTGCCTGATGGAAATCAAGTACCGGCTCTAACACCTCATATTTGACCTTGATCAGTTTCATCGCACGTTCTGCCGCTTCCTTCGTCTCCGCAGCGACGATTGCCACCGCATCTCCGACAAAGCGTACTCTCTGATCTAAGATCAATCTGTCATAAGGACTTGGCTCCGGGTATGTCTGCCCTGCCATTGTAAAACGCTTATCCGGAACATCCTTGTAAGTAAGGATACATTCCACCCCCGGAACTTTTTTTGCATTTTCCGTCTGAACCTCCTCGATCAACGCATGCGCATGAGGACTTCGCAGAATCTTTACGACCAGACAGTCTTTCGGTGCGATATCATCTGTGTACACCGGCTTTCCGGTCACAAGTGCCGGAGCATCTACCTTTGGCACTGCTGTATTTACAAAACTCACTACTTCGTCCCCCTTTTCATCTCTAAATATTTCTTGATCGCGCGGAGTTGTCCCATATACCCGGTACATCTGCACAGATTTCCCGCCAGATATTCCTTTACTTCTTCCAACGTCGGATCTTCTAACTCTCGCACCATCGCAAGTACATTCATAATAAATCCAGGCGAACAGTATCCACACTGCTCTGCCCCCTCTGCTGCCAGAAATGCGCCGAATTCTGCCGCTTCTTCCTGAAGGCCTTCCAGTGTTGTTACCTCTTTTCCTCCCACTCTTGCCGCAAGTACAGAGCAGGAAAGAGAAGGTGTTCCATCAATCCAGACCGTACAAAGACCACAGTTTGTCGTCTCACATCCGCATTTTACACTATAACAGCCCTTTGCCCGAAGCAGATCAAGTAGAACGGTATCTTCCTTGATGTCGGCAGTAGTTTGTTTTCCATTCAATATAAACTTTACTTCCATCTCTAACACTCCTCCATCAATGCTTCTATCTGTCTGCGGATCAGAACCTTTGCAAGTGCTTTCCGGTATTCACTGCTTCCGCGCATGTTGCTGCCAAATGTAACCTGCTCTGTCAGCTTTTCTGCAATTTCAGCCGCATTTCTCCCATCAGCCTTCTCTGTCACAAGAACTGCCTTCATCGGTCTGGCTCCAACCGATACCTGCCATTCCTCTCCTGCTTTTGCCACACCACAGGCAATTACCGGGAAATCCGTCTTCGTTCTTCTGGAAGAAACATAGCGGATCTTTCTTACATCTTTTCGAATAATCACATTCACAAGAATATCACGATCTCTCTTCTGACAGACAAACTCTCTGAGCGGTACAATTCCACCCTTATACAATTCTACATAGCAGTCCATCGCCAGAAAACAGGTCAGGACATCGGAAAATCCAAATCTTCCAAAAATACTTCCTCCGACTGTCGCCTGATTGCGGAACTGTACGCCTACAATATGTCTTACACACTCTCTTACTGCCCCATCTGTATATTGGTTAATCCCTTTATGCAGTTCCAGCTGTCTCAGAGTGCACATGCACCCGATTTTAAATTCCTCTTCTGATTCTTCTATCTGATCTAATCCCATGCCGGACAGATCGATCGCAGTCTGTACCCGTCCGCTCCCGAGCCGCATCCACATCATTCCTCCAAGAATTCTGTTCGCACGCTTCTGATTCAGCTCGTATGCTTCTTCCAGACTCTCCGGCTTTACATAACTGTTTATCGTTATCAAAAAAATCCTCCTTCCAGCATTTCCCTTGCTGTTTCGTCATTTTATTACATACAGATTTATTTTATCACATTCTACTTCATATCACAATTTGTAATTTCTTTTGTTTTCCAGTTATTTTTTGTTGAAAATCCTCGTCCCTTGCGGTATGATGATTTATAAATCAAAAAATCACCGAAGAGAAGGGAAACTATACCATGCAGCTTTTAAAAGAAAGAATCTTAAAAGACGGTGTTGTCAAACCGGGAAATGTATTAAAAGTAGACAGTTTTTTAAATCATCAGATGGATATCGATCTGATCAATGAGATTGGAAAGGAATTCCGAAGAAGATTTCCAAGCGATAAAATCACGAAGATTCTCACGATCGAGGCTTCCGGGATCGGGATTGCCTGCATCGTCGCACAATATTTTGGTGTTCCTGTTGTCTTTGCAAAGAAAACACAGAGCATCAATATCGACGGGGAAGTCTACCACACAAAAGTAGAATCCTTCACACACAAACGTACTTACGATGTCATCCTCTCCAAGAAGTTTTTAAATGAGGACGACCACGTTTTGATCATCGACGATTTCCTTGCAAATGGCTGTGCAATGTTAGGGCTGATCGATCTTGTAAAAGGTTCCGGCGCTACGATCGAAGGTGCAGGAGTTGTCATTGAGAAAGGCATGCAAAATGGCGGTGATCTGATCCGCTCTCAGGGTGTTCACTTAGAATCGCTGGCAATCATCGATTCCATGACAGACACTTCACTGACATTCCGTAATTAGAAGAATCTCCCATACATCCGATGTTTGCCAGACACGGTCTGGCAAACACCCGTGATTTCTATGGGAGATTCTTTTTTTAACGAAGCATGGAAAGGAACATGCTTCCTATGGAGTTAGTTTAAAGCGCTTTCTTTATCTGCTCTGCATCACGGAGAAACTGTTCTACGTTTTCTTCCGTTGTTGCCCAGCTTGTACAGATTCGGATCACATTTTGATCTTCTCCAATCCGTTCAATATAAGATACACAATATTTCTCTTCTATTTTTTTCAATTCCTCATCCGAAACGATCACAAACTGCTGGTTTGTCGTACTGTCCTGCATTTTGTAACCTGCGTTCAATAAACCTTCTCTAAGTTTTTGTGCAAGTTTCACCGCATGTTCGCCCAAATCAAAATACAAACCATCTTGAAGAAGCTCCAAAAACTGGATTCCAAGCAGCCGCCCTTTCGCCAGCATACCGCCTTTTTGTTTGATCAGATAGCGGAAGTCTTCCTGCAGTTTTGGATTACAGATGACAACAGCCTCTCCGAAGAGTGCTCCCATTTTCGTCCCTCCGATATAAAACACATCACAGTTTGCCGCAATGCTTTCCAGATCCAGATCATTATCCTCCGCTGCCAAACCATATCCCAGTCTTGCTCCATCCAAAAACAGATACAGCCCGCACCGATCACATACCGCCCGCAGTGCTTCCAGTTCCGCTTTTGTATAAATTGTTCCAATCTCTGTCGGATTAGAAATATAGACAAGTTTTGGCTGTGGCATATGTTCGTGAGTGGCATCCTCCCAGTGTAATCGATATACCCGCTCCACATCTTCTGCCGTCAGTTTTCCGTTTTTTCCCGGCACGGATATCACCTTATGCCCAACCGCCTCGATTGCTCCTGTCTCATGGACATTAATGTGTCCGGTTTCCACGCACACTGCCGCCTGATGCGGGCGAAGGAGCGCTGAAATCACTGTCAGATTGGCCTGCGTTCCCCCTACAAGAAAATGGACTGCCACCTCCCCTTTTTTGCAAAGTCCGCGGATCAGTTCTGCTGCTTTCTGACAATAAGGATCTTCTCCATATCCGACTGTCTGTTCCATATTCGTCTCCATCAAACGTTTCAAAATTTTCGGATGCGCTCCCTCCGTGTAATCACATTCAAAATGAATTTTTTGCTGCATTTCTTTTTCCTCCTTGTATTCTTTATTCCATCAATTTTCCGCATTTTCCGCAATATTTACTCGCAGCGGAATTTTTCGCCCCGCAATACGGACAATATCGTTCTTTTTCTTCTTTCGTTTTCTGCTTCTGTTCTTCTCTCTGTGCTTTCTTTCGTTCTGCTTTTTCTCTATGATTTTCCTGTGCCTTTCGGGCTGCCCTTCCTCCAATGATAAGAAGGAGTAACAGAAGCAAAAAGACTGCCGCTGCCATTGCCGGAATCCATAGAAGTCTGAGACACTCCTGCCTTTGTTCCAATACCTTTGTCAAATCAGATACCGGAGCCGCCTTTAATACCCTGGTCAGATTTTTCCCTGAAATCTTCTCTGTCAGTTTCCAGTAACGGTACAGATACCAGCCGCTGCCAGCTATCCCTCCCAATATTCCACAGACGCAGAAGCCTTTTGCCACTGCGAAGATTTTTCTTATATTGCCCCCTTTTCTGCCAGAGACGATTCCAAATATCCCCATGAGCAACGCACACAGAAACGTAGTAAGAAATGTTCCTCCCAAAATCCAGAAGTCTCCCGGAAGCGGTGCTTTTTCCCCTTTTGTACCTTCCTTCTGATATTGTACAAGAATCGTTCTGGATGTCTGATTCCCAAGTGGATCTGCTGCGGTCAGTGTGATCGCATTTTCTCCTTTTTTTAGTTTGAGGGAAATCTGAAATGTCCCATCTTTCCCAATTTTTTGCTCTTTGCCATTTATTTTCAACGTAGCATCCGAATCTGTTTTCCCAGAAAGCGGAAGCATCTTTTCTTTTACTCGGATATTCTCGTCCACTCCGTAAAGCTCCAGCATTGGCGGTACAACATCTGTGCTGATCCGTCTGGATATCCGGTAAAAACTTCCGGTTTCCCATCCATAGACAACACAGATTTCCTGCGTTTCCATATCTGCAATTTCAAATGCAGCTGTTCCGTTCTTTTCCCACTGAACCTTCTGTGACTTTTCTCCTACTGCTATTTCTGCCTGCACCTTCTTATCGCCAACATCATACGAAACTTCTGCCGTTGTCGATCCGGTCTGCTCCGGTGTTTCAATCGTGACTGTCACCCCTGGATTTAATGAGATCATCCTATCATATTGGGCCACGATTTTTCCATTGCTCATAGCGGACAATTCTACTTTCAGATCCTCTCCATCCAGATCAATGCTGACAGTCGTCGCTTTGCTGTCCCTATCAAGCTGTTCTGCATAAACAGGTTCCTTTGTATCTTTCCCCTGAAACACACCGATCACCCACTGGTCACAGGATTCCTCGGCATTGGTCCAGTCGATCTCCAGTGCACTGTCTGTATAGTCCAGTACGGTGCGAAGTTTTGCCCCGTCACCTGCTTTTGTATGTCCTTTCACAGAAAAACCTTCTCCAGTAACTGCCGATGTGGTGAGTTCCGTCTCATCAGTATCTGTGACCACTGCATCTATCTGCAACCGATAATTTTCTCCATCGGGCAGCGAAGAAATATCTACCTCTGTTTCCAGTTTCTGGTTTGCTATACCGCTACCACTTTTCAGCTCTTTCTTCCCGTCAACCATCTCCCCATTCATCGTCACAGCATAAATATAATATGTATATCCGATATTTTCCTCTGCAGTCACCTCTGCCTGAATTCGAATCCGCTCTTCTTTGGGCGCTTCCATCACAAAAGATTGTATCTCCACTTCCTGATACCACGGCATGACATGGACTTCCAGTTTGCTATTTGACTTTTTATCGTAATCTATGTACCAGGTGCCTCCCGGTGCATTTCGCAGATAATAGTAAACTGCCCCCTGCCCTTTTTGTACCGCCGCAAAATCACTCTCTTTTGCATACACCTTCCCGGAAGGATCCGTGATAGAAACTTCAGGCGCTTCCTTATCATAAGTGAGGATTACAACAACATCTTTCTCTCCTTCCAGAGTCATCAGATCCGATCTTGCTGCCTGTACTTCTTGGAGTTCTCCCATCTGTACCATCCCAAAGCAGACAAGAACAATCAACAGAATATGCAGAAAGCCTTTTTGCATTTTCTTATACACCGCAAGTCGTTTTTCTATTTTCTTCCTTTTTCCCATACATGCTCCCTCTTTCATATCCTTTTCTTAACTCAGTGTCTTGCTCGAAAGTTCTGGATTTTCCGATGCCCATACAAGATGAATGCCTTTATCTCCCGGATCACTCGTCTGTCCATGCAGCCCGAATGCCCACACTCCGTTATGCTGCTCATAGACTCCGATAAATCCCTGTCCTTTTGCCTGCGTCTGCAAAGCCAAAACCCACCAGGATACATTTGCCTCCAACTCCCCGGAAGCCCCAATTCCACACACTTTATTTGTAAGTGCAAGCTCCGCAGCTCCCCGGACATTGAACATACAATTATCTTTCTTCATCTTGATTCCAACTCCGACTTCTCCCCGGAAGCCATTGACTGTTTCTCCCTGCATACCAAGCAACATATTTGTATAAGAAATTCCTTCTCCAAGCTCCAGTGTACAGTCTCCGATCTGAACTGCTTCCAGAAGTTTTGCAGTTGCTGCCACCGAAATATACTTTCTGCTCAACTGGAATTCCAAAGACACCTGATCAAGAGAGGCAAGGCTTACATCGCCGACCCATTCTTCCAACCCTGGCTTAAATTCGGAAACCTTTGCCACCGCCACCTCAAAGCCTCCTTTGTATTTCAGTTTCAGAAGTTCTCTGATATCCAGCTTGTCCATCGAACTGATTTCCTCCACACCAAGTGAAAAATCTGAAAAGGTTACCGGAACTCCCGAAATTGTCGTATTGACCGGATAGTCTGCATACAGTTCTACGCCATCCAGCTTCCATTCTTTCCACTGCAGTTCCAGTCCCATGCCATCGCATAACATTGCAACATTGACAAGTACTTTCGCAGAAACATCCCCACTTAATGTATTCAGATTTAGTTCCGCTGTACCAAGGTTACAGTAGATCGGCATATTTCCAAAGAGTGCATGATAATTTTTCTCATCTTCCTCCCCAAGACTCAGTGAAATATCACAGCCAATCTGCTTATCATTCATGATAATCTGTTCTGTATGATCAAATTCAAATGCAAACGGACTTGCAGATTCTGCTGTCTTTAAAACATCATCCTGAAATGGAAGCTCGGTCTGTACACTTTCAAACTCAATGACTGCCTGATTTGGATACAATGCGATCGTCGCATAATCAATCCTTGAAAAATCCTGCAGAATGAATGCTCCATTTGAGACCGCCGGTTTCACCGGATACTTATCCGAGGAAGCATCTGTCAGCGGATCATTATACAGTGTCATTTCCGAAAATCCCGGAAGGGAAGCATACATTCCATACTCTGCAAGATGCTTTGCATATCCTTTTGCAGTATTTCTATCATACTGTACATAAGATCTCCGACAACGCATAAGTACTTCCGGATCTTTCTTCAAATCTCCTTCTAGTTGGACACTGTCCTGGAATCCAAGCCATCCATTCATTCGGATATATCCGGTCAGTTTTGTCGTGTCTCCGCAGACCTCTTTCCCGGTAGAAGTAAATATATAATTTCCATAACGAACCGTATTCAGATCTCCTGAAGTGATCACAAGCCCAGACGGGAATACTCTTCGCTCTCCATTTGCCGTCACATAAACGTCATACACTCCACATGCTGCTCTCGCCGGAATCGTTATTTCCCAACTTGTGTCACTTTCATATTTGCATTCCAACTCATATTCCATTGCCCCGTGAAGAGATACCGAAATCTTATTTTCTTTCTTTAAATCCTTTCCCATCAGTCTCACCTTCTGGGGAGCAGGAGACTCATAAAGAAGCTTCGTATCTAACCCATAAAATATCATATCCTGAATCTGCAGATCACTCTCTGGTCCCAGATCTTCCTCTGTCAGATCATTCTCATACAGATAATACGATCTCTCATCATAAATCTTCCTGTGTCCTTTATGTTCCACTCGGAGTGTCCGGCTCTGTGTCATCGTGTCGACTGCCTGATATTCAATCTCATAACGGTTCTTACTGATCTGATAAATATACTGATAGAAAGAATAGAGCGAATTGGAATCCGATACAAAGACATATGCTCCGTTTCCTGCATCGGAATAAGTACTTAGCACTTCCGACTCTACATCCGCACCAAGCCCCATCGAATACAACAAAATATTTCCGTTCTCACAGACGGAAGTAATCTTCTGAAGTTGCTCCTCTGAAGGGATACTATCCTGTCCATCCGACATGATCACCGCGATATTCAAGGCATCTTTTTCTTTTGCCAGCATCGAAAGTGTATATTCGACTCCACTGTATATATTGGTTCCACTATCAGAACGGAAAGACTCCACAGACTGCTCCAATTTCTCCCTGCTGCTTCCCGGCTCACAGACCCCTTCTAACACACCGCTTCCAAATGGAACAATCCCGATATTGACCTCATCCGCAAGCTTCCCTACAAATGTAGAAACTGCCTTCTTCAGATTCTCGATCTTCTCTCCTTCCATGCTGCCGGAATTATCGCAGCAAAGCGCAATATTTACTGTGTCATATTCCAGCTTCTTCACTTTATAATCAGGAATTTCTACCCCGCAATCAAGGATTTCCACATTTTCCCGAAACTTCTCTTCGGTGTCTGCAATCCCCTCCTCCAAAGAAACTACTGCCCGAACAGTTTCAAACTCCTTGGTATCAATTCCCGAAATACTTACAGATGCCGCCTTCTGATTCACAGTATCTGTGACATACTGCGTGAAATCTTCCTGCCTCTCTTCTTTATTTTCCTGAAAAGTTTCTTCCTTCTGTCCGTCTGTATCCTGAGAATGATCTACAATCGGAACGATATGATCAACGGTAAGTTTCGCATAGGTATCAATTTCTTTCAGCTGTTCTTTATCTTCTTTCTCCGATAAAATCCGATTCAGTTCTCCTGCCGGACCACGATAAGCAGCATCCTCACTCCTTGCCACAGTATCGAGCGCTTTATCCAGGCAGGAATTCGCACTTGTCTGATCTCCGCTCTCGTAGGCAAGCCTTGATGCCTGCATATAAAGCTTTGACGGTTCTTTCTCTTCTTCCTTCCCCGCCGCCTCTAAAAGTCTGTCACGCATCCAGAAATCATATGCATCTTCACTGTCATCCGATGCTTTCTCTAACTGCTTCACCGTCTGATCGATCAGTTTCTTGTCTTCCCCGGTATACCTGTATCCCCTTTTCTGCTTATTTACCCAGAAAAGTGCCTGCTTGGCCTGCTCTGTCTTTGCCTGCAATTCTTCATTTTTACGGAGCATGGATGTGCTGATCAGTCCCTGACGATACAATTCAGAAAATACAAGCAGCTGACTGCTGTCCTCCCAGGCATTCATCTCCTGCGCAATCTCCCCATAATTTTCCTCTTGGATCTGCCCTTGCATTTTGGCAAGCTTCATCTCCCGGAGCTTCCATATCTCGCCATCTGAGACGTCTGCTTTCTTTTCTTCCTCTTCCCCATCATATTCTTTCTGTACTGCAAGATAATAGGAAACTGCATCCTCTGTCCCTGTCTGCTTTTCTGTACAGGAAGATGCCGCTTCCTTCAAAAGCGATTTTGCATCCTCTCTCGCATCCTCATCCGCTTCCTTCTTCGCCCTCTCTATCACTTCCAGCTCTTCTTTCAGCTCATTTTTTCCAGCTGCCTTTGACTTTCTGTCAATCAGCATCCGGTACAAGCCTTCCGCACCGTCATAGTTGTCCTGCAATCCATAAAGCCTTGCCCGCGCAAGCAGATAGGCATCATCATATACCCCCGAAGAGAGATAATTCCCCAGAAAAATTTCTGCCTCCTCATATGCCTCTTCTTCCATAAATCCATAAGCAAGTCCAATATAGACATCCTCCAATTGCTCTGCCGATACTGTTTTCTCATCCTCTTTCCGTTCACTCCCTGTGAAAATAAATATCCCGGCAAGCACTGTCGTAATTCCAAGCAGAACAAAAACAGCACTCCACACCAGCCTCTGCTTCCTGTGAACTACTATCAACAGACATACGCTCACTAGCGCTGCAAGCATTCCCACGATCATCTGCAATCCCGTACCCATAATCCCCCTCCTTCTCATTTGTACACTGTCTCACTTTGTTTCCTCTTCTATATACGAAATTTCTCTCACCGTTTAACAGAAATAAAGTCTATCTTTATTATAACAGTTTCATTTTCTGACGTCATTATTTTTCTATGTAGGAAACAGACAAATTCATGCCGTGACCAAAAAGGGGGGCACAAATTTAAGAAGCAGGAAACCTTTCGATTCCCTACCTCTTCATCTGTGAATATACATTCTGATCTGTTCAGGATCTTCCTCGCCCTGAACCATGCAGAAAAATTCCCATCCATATTTTTCATAAAAATCTGTAAGATCCGTGATCAGATAGAGTGGTGTGATCCCTTTCTTCTTCATATCTGCTACAACTGTATGCAGCAAATGTCCTGCAATTCCTTGCCCTCGATATTCTTTTTCGGTATATACGCACATACATTCGGTGTAAGATCTTTTTTGTTATGAAAATCATTTACAATGACCCCAAGACCTCCCACAATATTATCCCCATCCAGACTCATTGCGATAAATAAATTTACTTTTCTCATAACACTGTCCTCCAACTTCTGCTTTATCTGTCTGCTCATTTCACTTCTGTTTTCTATAGCCGAAAGTAATTTATCTTTTCTTTTTCGGCTTCGGTGCTGGTAATTCATCATACATAACGTGAAACAGACCTGTTAAAAACTCCTTACTGTCAACTTCTTCGACCAACAGCATCTCTTTCGCTCCATCATAAGGCAATTCATACGAAACTGTTGGCATATAACTAATTGCTGATTTCACCGGTTTTACAAGTAATCTATCATCATAGATACCACCTACAATCTTGCCATGATAGTAAATAATAAATTCTCCCATCATAGATCGATAAGTAATTTCTTCCAGATCCGATAACTGCCCTAAAACAAATTCTAAATATTCTTTACTTGATGCCACTGCTAAACCTCCAACTTCAAATTTACCGTTCAAACGACAAATATCTCGTTCCTTGAAAAGTCAGTCTGCCAGTATCACCTTCTACAAGCATTCCATATTCTGCTCCAGAAACGCAAAGCTCTATTCTGTCTCCACTTTCCACCTGAAATGTCACATAATATGAAGTGCTTGTTGTAGTATGGAATCCGTGTGCACCGCTCGAATCACCTGCATTTGCATGTTGATGCTGCGTAACATTTTCTAGCTTTGCAACAACGACAACTGGCACTGTTAATCTAGGTGACTGATTATTCTTATTCCATGTGATAATTCTCTGCACCAAAGAGAAAATAATGATACCAACCACAGTAATAAACATGATTGGAAATATAGCGTTCATCAATCCAAACATCTCAAACACCCTCCTCGTATCACCAGATTTTTTTGTTTTGACAATTTCAAATTTACATATCTATATATTGTCAGTATATCAAGTCTACAACTTCAATACAAGCTGTTTCTTGGCATCAAAAGGTAGCCTTTTCCTTCTATCCGATACTCCATTTACATGTATAAAAATAACCTACTGACACATCAAATATCAGCAGGTTAAATGTTATCTCTTTAAAGGCTCAAACTGAAAGTTGTACCTCTTTCAGACTATACATTCTTTCCCATCATATACGCTTCTTGCATACACTTTGTATCTTTGATTTCTCCTGCGTGATATACTCCGGTTCCGTAGATGATACCTTTTTCTACTGCTCCCTCCACACAGTCAGCATATCCTCTAAAGCATGCCAGTGTGGTGTCCATAGATTCCTTTTCTCCATCAGCCGCAGTCATTATATAATACATTTCTTTGTTCTTCACTTCTGTCCAACGGCACACGCTTCTATCAATCACAGCCTTTAACTGTGCATCAATAGAATAAAAATAAACAGGACTTGCCAGAACCATAACATCACATGCAATCATTTTCTCCATAATTTCCGCCATGTCATCCTTGATTGCACAGTTTCCTGTATCACGGCAAGCATAACACGCCGTACAATATGCTACTTTTTTCTCTTGCACACGGATTTTTTCTACTGTGTGCCCTGCTTCTAATGCACCACGCATAAATTCATCACATAATAAATCCGAATTGCCTTGCTTTCTTGGACTACCTGACAATATCAAAATTTTCTTAGTCATATCACTTGCTCCTTTACCAATTTTTCTCTTCCTTAGTACAGTCATGCTGTTTCCTTCGTTCTTCCACCATCTTGCCAAACCACTCTACCATGTTTGGGTCGTAGTGGGAGAAGAATGCACTCTGTTCTTTATCCAAAGTTGCTATCTTTTCCATATCATCAGCTGATAACTCAAAATCAAATACATTAAAATTCTCTACCATTCTTTCATAATGTACTGACTTTGGAATAATTACAATACCTCTCTGCAAATGCCATCTTAAAATTACCTGTGCAACCGTTTTTCCATACTTTGCACCAATTTCTGATAACATAGGGTCTGTGAACATATCGCCTCTACCTTCACCAAACGGTGCCCATGCTTCCAGCTGAATGCCATATTTATCATGCCATTTCTTTGACTTTTCCTGCTGGTGATATGGATGTATCTCTACCTGATTTATCATAGGCTTTATACGAGCGAAAGTCGCAATATCAATCATTCTGTCCGGATAGAAATTAGAGATACCGATTGCTCTGATTTTACCAGCTTCATAGTATTCTTCCAATGCTCTCCATGCTCCATAGTAATCTGCAAAAGGCTGATGCAGTAATAACAAGTCCAAGTAATCTGTCTGCAGCTTTCTCATAGATTCCTCTATGGATGCCTTACATTCATCATATCCATAATTCTCAATCCATACCTTTGTAGTAAGGAATATTTCTTCACGAGGAACCCCACTTTTCTTAATTGCAGAACCTACTTCCTCTTCATTAAAATAAGACTGTGCTGTATCAATCAAACGATATCCTGCTTTCAGTGCATCCAACACACAACGCTCACATTCTTCCTTTGTTACCTGGTATACTCCATAACCCAACTGTGGCATTTTTACACCATTGCTCAATACCTTATATTCCATCTGAAAACCTCCTTGAAAATAATTTGTATCCATGATACACTCCCATTGTATCAATCGGTAGTTACTACCGGTCAAGCACTATTTTTATTTTCTTGGAGGTCTTTATGTTTACAATGAAAGAAGCCTGCAACCAAACGCACTTACCATACGAAACACTAAAATTCTATTGCAATCAGGGACTTGTTCCCAATGTAAAACGTGACAAAAACAATCGTCGCATTTTTGATGAACGGGACATTGCTTGGATTAACAGTTTAAATTGTCTTAAAAACTGCGGAATGAGCATTGCTGAAATGAAAGAATATATCGAACTCTGCCTTATTGGAGAATCCACCATACTGGAACGAAAAGTTATACTGGATATCAAACGAAAATCCCTAGTAGAACAGCTTAAACAAGTGCAAGATTGCATTGATTATATTGACTGGAAACAAGGCTTTTATGATGATGTCCTATCAGGTAAAACCAAATATTACAGTAACCTCATAAACACCGAAGAATAGTATGATAGCCAATGCAAAACTACCTGCATTGGCTATTATTTTCTCTGCGTAAAATTCCAGTTTATATCGCTTCTCTCAGTCTCTATGTCCAATTAGCTTGCAAACCATTCTTTTAATTCTTACAACAATTCCTCCAACACCTCCCAGTCTTGATAATAAGATGCCGAGAACAAAAAATATCACTATAACAGTAGCCATATCCAAATAATTTTCGCCCATAGTTTGCCTCCTTTACAACTTCCAAATTTATCGCTTGCCATATAAACTGGAAGTTCGTAACTCTATTCTTCCAACATAATAGTCTCTTCATGTGTCTGAACATCCTCTGTAGTCGGGTAAGCAGAAAAAAATGCAATATTCATAACTATAAGAACAATACATACAACGATGATTACTGCAAAGGCTATTCCTATCGTTTTCCATATTCTTTTACGTTGACGATTTCTGATTGCCATCTGTTCAGCAATATGTGCTAGTTGCTCTGCATAAGCATTCTGTTTTTCTTCTGTTGTTTGCACATCACTATCTACCTTTACTTCAAGCAACTGACTTATTTGAACCTCTAATACATCTGCTAATTTTACAAATACTTCAGCATCTGGAACCGAATAGTTTTTCTCCCATTTTGAAATAGTCTGTCTTGTCACATGGAGTCTGTTGGCAACCTCTTCCTGTGTATATCCTTTTTTCTGTCGATAAGTTTTTATATTTTCACCAAGCATCTCTAGTTACTCCTTTCGTTTGATAAAACTAGCATACTGATTAGCCATCAATACATCAAGCAACGCAAATTAACATTCATGCAACGCCCAATATTACAAGGATTCATTAAGTCCTCTATAAACATGAAATTGTCTACTTCTCCTTTTTCTGATTCGAAATACTTCTCTGTGTATTTTTGACATCTCTTACTAATAACTGAACGTTATCATAAGCTAAGCCAAATTTAAAGAGCTTTTCACCTTGTTTATTATAGAAAATCGTGACCTTATCCCAACTGCTGCTTACATTTCCATCTCCATAATCTTTATAAAACTCTTCAATTTTTTCATTGGAGAATGCAATGTCTGACAATTTATATTCTCTCTTTGTTAAGAAAAATGAATACACAACTTTGCCTTTGTATCTTTCACATTTTCTTGTTAAACCATGCAAATAACAGAATAAAAATATAAAGAAAATAACTGTGATTCCAATATTAAAAATCATCGTATCTGTACCTGCACAAAGTGATATCACTCCAAAATACATCGTACACACCAAAAATAAGGCAAACATAACGATATAAAGAATTCTATATCTCTTCTTTAGCGATATTATGTATTTGGGTTTTTCCTCAGTCAATATATTAGATTCCTTTTTCATCTCCATCTATTTTCTGTCCCCTTCAATAAAATATCTCATCCAAGTCGCGTATAGACACATCGCTTTTCCTATACCACTTTGCAAATTTTCGATATATCCTTGTCGGGGGAATTACCATACTTAGCATCATCCATACACACATCCAAAAAATTCCTATAGTTGCACCAAAAGCACAGTAAATAAACTCTTTAAAAATAATAAGAAGAACAACTGATGGCACTATAAATCCAGCTAATACACCGATTAATTGAAACCAAAATGTAAATTTGTATGATCTTATAAATTTATTATAATTCTCCTCAAGTAATATTTCTTTTGCAAAATCCTTCATGTCCAAGTTCTGTCGTAGATTTTCTAATGAAGCATTCGCTTGGATTAAGTCTCTTTTCTGCATATTCCTCACTTCTCCTAATTTTTTCTGCCTATAAAAATTATCTTGTTACAGTAATTACAATAGAGATTAGAATTGCCACTATAATACTAATTATTGGCCAGTGATTTTTTAATATATTTTTTCCGGTGTAAACTCTTCCGACTTCCATATAACCACTGATGATACCTGTACTATTCATGGCTGAAAGCATATCATCTGTAACACCAGGAATTACTTTTGTTATGGAATTTATTCCATTTCTTCTCATGGCCACTTCCTCGATGCCCAGCATAGCTTGCAAAACCCATTCCTCAAATTCTGTTCGCTCTCTGTTGCAAAAATTAATGTATCTGGTCATTAGCCCGACCTGAATTCTTCCAATAAAAAACATGATAAATCCAACGACAAATGCTACAGCCGGAACAATAAATTGAAAAACCGTAGGGAGGTCGCAAAGTATAAGAACAAACGAAAGAATCGCTCCAAATAACAAATCCATCCCCCAAAATGACAAATAGAATCCTTTGCGAAGTCTTCTCGTCACTTCTTCCGGTGAGTAAATAATCGTGCTTTTATCAGCTTGGTTCACAGTGTGAACAATTAACCATGTTGGAATTCCGATAAGAACCGATACTATAAGTAGTAGAATTATTATATCCATACAACAATCTCCTCCTCAAATCCTGATTTTCTCAATTCGTCAAACTGGGAATTATTTAATTCTCTGTGTACCTAATTGTAATTGTTCAACTGCTATTTTTGCTTTATTGTCATCTTCCTTTTGAAGATTTTCTATTTCCGAACTCCGAATAGTCAAAATGATTTCGTCCCCCACCTGTAAATCATCAAGTGTTATATCTACAACATCTTGTGTATCATAATTACAATAAATCATAGGAATTTGGGAACAATCAATAAGACAATCATCCCCTAAAACACCTTCTTCTCCGCTATCTTTTGTGGTTATGATTTTATTTTCTTTATCAATTTCTGTTATTATCGCATTGACACCTAAAGTAAGTGGTTCGTTTGTTTGTTATCCAGAACACGCAACTAAAGTAAACGCACAAATGAATATACATAATGCCATTATCATTTTTTTCATCATAAGTTCCTCCAAATTCTAATCTATTTAATAGCATGATATCTCTTCAAATTTATAATTGGATCAGCACAAATAGTAACACACTTAAAATCAGTATGATCAAACCTGTTACAATAAATACAGCAGCTATCGTGCTTCCCAGAACAGGTCTGTCCACATAACATCTTTTCGGATGATCGGGATTATAGTAAACGGTCATCTTGCTGCCAATAGGCCACAGCTGTTCTGCTAATTCACGCAAGTTTGCAATCGCTCCCGTTTTTATATGCAGCCAGCCTTTTTCATCTTCATAGACGCCTGACGCTACATGTACGGATAGTCCAGATATCCTCTTTGTCAATATCCCACGAAATTTTTTCTTTGCTGTGTAACGATTTCCATCCACAACATATTCCACGATCGGATTCATACTTCTGCCACCCGGAAACTGGTATTGCACAACAGTGCCTTCTATCTTTTTCGTACACTGCTTCGTTTGTTTTCTTGTCACAAGAGTTATCATCACTCCAGAGAAAATGAAAAGTACTCCTACCCCTCCAACCAATAGAAATCCTAACCATGCTATTTGTATTTTTGACATGATATCCGTCCTTTCCATAACCGGTAAATCAAATAAACAACGAGTGGAATTGCCCCGACTGCCCCGGCAAGTGTGTAAATAGGCCAGGTAAGAAACCCAATAATAATTTTAGGAGCAGCTGAAGTCAGCCACTTTTTAGCGATATGGGAGAAAAATATCAATCCCGCAGGTATCCCGGAAAAAAGCATTCCAAACGAAATGATGCTCCGCGGAAATCCGATCGGTTCCGGAACCGGCATGTCTTGACTTGCCCAAAATGCAATATATTCGGGATCATTGACTTGTTTCATCTGCGCAACTGCTACAAAATAGCCGATCACGCACCCTAAAATCAAAAATATGAAAATATATAAAATCTGTTTTTTCTCTTTTTTCATACTGGATATCCTTTCCTTTTTCTTACCAATACCGGTAAACCGGCATTTTACTCAGGTACATCTATGGAATAACTCAGGCAGTCGCCTCTCTTATCGCTCTTTAAATCATTGTAATACCACATATAGGTCACTCTGCCATATTCATCAATTTCAATGACACCGTCCGGCTTTTGTCCTTCGATTTCTAATGTATAGATTTCTTTTTCATGCGCATATCCAAACACAAAACGAGTATCCGGATAGTTTGGATTTAAGTCTTGTTGAAAATCACTCAATGTTAAAATAGAATGAAGAAACTTATGAAAATCTGAGCTATATCTACTGTCCGGCTTCGCAGTAACTTGTGTGGAAGTGATAAACGCATAGCGTGTATTTCCATTTTGTATTTGCTTTTTTAAGCGTGCGAATACGAATCCCTGCACCGGATCATCATTTGTTCCTGCCCGATAAAAAATCGTATCATACTGCTCACCATTCCATATATGAAAAGTTTCATCCACATGATTAAGAAAATCATCCGGAGCAGAAAGTTCCTCATTTTCTGCTTTGAGAGGAGAATGTAAAATAGCTTTTTCGATAGAGTCGTAATAGGTAAGCTCTGAATCATTTTTATCATAATCACTCATCGTAAATGCTACATACTCATTATCTTTATTTTCCTCCTCCGGAATATAAGTATAACGACCATTTTCAATGTGGTCATCATATTCAAAATCAACAAATAATCCAATACCTATCAGAACTACAAAAATCAGAAAAACGATTCCAATAAGGATGAACAATATTTTCAAAAATTTTTTCATGGAATATCACTTCCTTGTCCTACTGTTTTTTATATTTCTTCTCGATAAACAAGCTATAAATTACCATAAATACTATCGTTTCAATCATTACACCAAATACTGACAGCAAAATATATGGAGTATTTTGAGCACTTAATAAAGGTATTCCTAACACAACAAAAAGCATTCCATAGAAAATAAACAATTTACCCAGTGCATGATTATATCCCTTTATATCTCTCACTGGAAAAGCCTTCATGTTCGCCCAAAAAGCAACCGCCTTTTTTGAAAAATAAGCACATACTCCTATGCCAATCAGAATACAACCAACGATTGCCCATACTATAAATCCTATCATTCGTCCGCCCATATCATATCCTCGATTTCACAAATTTAAATTCATCTCTCCATATTACTGGAATTTATTTATGTTTTACTCTACTGATTCTACTGATAAGTTCTTCAGCAATAGCGCTAAGAAACATACAAATACCACACACTACTCCCATATAAATTTCTATTGTTTTGCCAATGTACTTTGTTCCTGATTTTGTCAGTTCATAAATAGGTATTCCAAATATTTTAACAGGCAATGTATCTACACTTGTGCTATATACATTAATGTCTCCAAAATAAATTGCTACACTCATCAATATTATTGCGACTACAAATCCAATTACCAACACAACTATGATTTTTATTTTTTCTTCATTTATTTTTACCTCATCAGATTCTAATTTAAAATATCAGCACTTGGAAATCTTCTTCATAGTATCTTGTCTAATTTGTTCCCTCAAATCAGACAAGCATTGGGAAAAGCCCACTCTGTCATCCGCATAGGTTAAATTTAATTCAAACTCATTTTCAGACCATGTCGAAATATCAGAAAAATTATGTTGGATCAACGCCTCCAGGCTATCAATTGCTTTATAGATTTTGGCTTCTATTGTCTGCTTTTCTGCCATTTCCTTATACAAGTCTTTCATTTCCTTTTTAGTTGCTTCCGGCAATGTATCTATCCAGGCATTCAGCAGATGTTCTTCTGTATCTTCATGTTCTTTTGTTTTTCTAAATGTAGGAATATCACCCGTAAAACATTCCCCTAGATCATGTATAATACACATTTGGATAATTTTATTTATATCGGCATCTGGAAATTCATTTTTCATAAAAAATGCCATGAGAGTCATCATCCAACTATGTTCAGCAACACTTTCCTGACGTCCTTTCGATGTATAACAATGTCTGGTCGTATCTTTCAATCTCTCTGCTACAGCTAATGTATGCAATAATTCTTTTCCTTCCATCTTAATTCCTTCCTTAAAATAAAAAAGTTATCTCTGAACAAAATATACTTTATCTTTATCATGTACACATCCATATAAAAAACGATTATTGTCTGGACTAATATTTAAGTCTTGCAATCAATTCTAAGATTAACTGCTTATATAAGGAACTAAAAAAACAAATATACCCAGCGCCATCAAAAATATACTCATAAAAAAATAACGTGGTAAAAATCGTTTCAAATAGGAAGCCCCATCTGTACTAATGTATATTTTCATCTGTTTCCCCATATATTTCCTTTTAAATCTTTTCAACTGTGTCTTTTCAAAAAATGGAAATATTGCCAATCTATTTAGTGGCTCGACTTTTATCTTTTTTCCCTCATGCTCTGTTATGAGATGAAATACCACCTCAGCTACTTTCGCTCTACCTACAACTTCTATATCATATACTTCTCCTATATATAAAGTTGAATGTATAAGCTTAAATACCGCAAAGGTAAATAGAATCCCTCCCATAAGAAATACACTCCCACACAAAATCACCCAAATAATTGTCCCCAAAAACATCATCAGCTCCATTCTTTACATAAATTTCAAACTCATTTATTTCTGTTATTTTAGATTGTTTTCTGTAATCTTTAAGCTGGCTCATCTTTATCTACTACTACCCACTCATTATTAATTTTTTCTATATAAAGTAAAACTGGACCATCTCCTGTATGATTGATTATTTCTCCCTCTCTGCCATAACGAGTCACCGTATAAGATAACCATACATGTCCTGTGTTTTTTGTTATTATAGTCGTAAGATGAGTTACTTTGCTTTTTTGTGATACTGGTTTCTCACTTCCCTGATTAAACCAGTAAAAATATTTTAATTCTCCTACTTCTTTAGTATCTTCTGAATTTCCCATATATGACAAAACTATTTCTATTTGTTTTGCTATTTGTTTTCCTATTAATTCTTCTTCGCTTGTACTTTTGTGGTCAATTTCTAAGTATAATTTTTCTCCATAAAATTCTTCTGCCCATTCATATTTTTCATACAATGAATTCTTTGACTTTGCTTTAATGAATATAAACAATACATTTACTATGATAATGCAACCTGCAACCCCCAAATAAGCCCATCTATATTTTCTTTTCATCTACGCCTCTCCTTTTATTTAATATCACAATTACTCAAAAACTAAGATAAAATTCTCACCTTTACTTTTCACTGTTCTATAAACTGGAATTTATTGCTTACATTATACTTCATTAACCTAAAAAATCAGTGATTATCCTGAGCTTTTTTATAATACACATATAAAAGTTTCTTTCCTTTTTCATACCCTTTATTATAATTTAGAATTTTAATTTCCCTATTTGATACATTTGTTTCTATAACTATTGTTTCGCTTTTATCAGTCGCTTTAGGCGTTTCAATTATTTTGATAGAAGAAATGTCTTTATACTTAATTTGTATTCTTTTCTTCAAGAACGCATATTGAATGACATCACATTCCCTAAGCACAGTTTTACTAATACATAGTCTTAATGTTTGTACAAACAGAATAATAACCATAACAGAAAACAGAGCTGTACAAATCCAATATTCATCATGGAATATGGAGTATAGTGCTAATCCAGCCATAAAGATTGTTGCTATACTCACAGCAACAGGCATATAAAGATATGGTCGAATTATATATTCTGTACTTTGATTTGAAATTTCATTTTGCATAATAGTAATACTCCTTTTAGTGTCTTTGGCTTTCATGATACATTTTGTTTTGAAAACTCCATGCTCAAATTCTTCTTTGTCGATATTACTGTCAATGGTAAATAATTTTTGTCCTTTGACATAGACACGTATAGAACCTTTCTTTCTCTCACATTGCGTAATATCTTCAAAGTGAAAAACCTTTTTTCTCCCCAAAGTAGAATGCCATGTAATTTCATCTCCGTTCACTTCGAGTTTCCACATCATCATATCCACTGATCCAATGAAAAGAAATCGTAAAAAAGATGCTAAAAGTAAGTGGCGAAAATAAATCATCTTGCTGAATAGCACTTGCTACCATAGCCCACCCAAACAGAAATACAGCTATAACAAAATAGGAATGTATTTCATTTTATCCTGCCGTAACGGGTCCTCTGCCCTCACGCGAAAATACAGCCATGTCCATGTGCATAACCGCCAAAATAACCCATTCAAGTTTTAATTCCGAATCTAATTTTTCGATTACATATACTGAATTATTAGAATTTTTTCAATCTTTGCAACACATTAATGCTCTATATTCTCTATTGTCCATAAATATTTTTTAGAGGACGAATCAGATCTGTATTTGTTGTGTTTATTAGAAAACATTATCTGACTATTTGCTCTCTATTACATCCTCAATGATTTCAAAAGCTCCGTTCGCAAAATTTATTTTTCTCTTATCTAATAGCTTTCCGTTTTGCGAAACAGATACGCAAGCTATATGTAATTGATCTTCCTTTGTTGGATCCGGGTTTCCCATTGAAGTTGTCCACTCTACATCAATATCTGATTTTGTGATACTTGTGTCAGATTCCACTTCATATTGCAATGGTTTGAAAAATGCTGAAGTGGATTTTGAAGTCACTATAATCACATTATCACTATTTTGATAGATTTCTACTGTATGATAGACAACATCTTTTTCATTTTCAACATAATCCTTATTCGGGGAAATTGTTTCCTCAAAGATTCGTTTGCCCTTGCCGATCACCCCTAAATCTTCTGATTCTTTGGAAGAACAAGCTGTTGTTCCCAACGTACATAAAACTAGAAAAAATACCACCAACATTACTTTGAAATTTTTTTCTCATGATAGCTACTCTCTTTCTGCAAATTTTCATCTTCGTGTTGATGAAAATTGTTATTCTATACGAATATTGACTGGTCTCACTATAAGCTCCCCGGCACCTTCTACCTCGTACCATTTTCCTCGTTCTAGTTGAAGTGTTTCTGATACCCCAGATGTAATATAATCGATTTCATAAGTTTTCCCAATTTCGACATCTGTAAATCTGACTTCTGTATCAACAGTACCATTTACTTTTACTCTTCCATTAACAGGTTGTATTTGCTCACTCTTTACTGTTTCGTTACTTGAAAGTGTAAAAGTATGCACTCTGATATAACTGTTATAACTTATCCCAACAATAATGATAGCAAGTGGAGTCGCAATTCCCACTACTCGTTTCCATCTGTTTTTCATTGCAGCACACCTCCTCGTAAGAAAAAAGATGTTTTCAATAATCCATTTTGTTTCCTCAATACTGAGATGAGGTTCTTTTACATATGGACGCAACATACTTCTTTGTGTAGTAATGCTGGAACTTTCGCCCTGTAATTCATCATCTCGGCTCAACCTAAGATAAAATGCAGTATTGTAAATCTGTTGTTTCATGTCAGTTATCCTGCTTTATAACTAACCATATTTACAATACCTGCTTGTAAGTAAAGTATAACATGGGTTATTTTTCACATTCAATCTATTTCTTACAACTGCACCGCTTTTATGCGATTGCCTTCTTTGTCTTCCTCTGTTTCCAATTCCACACTTGTTATTTTTCTTTTGAAATCAACTTAAAAACGGCGGAAAAATCTAAAAGATTTTCCCACCGCCGTGTCTGGAGCACTTCGCCTTTCTATTCATTTTTTATCTCTATCATCTTATTTAAAGCTGAATACTACAAAGAAAACTCCTTATCAAATAAAGTCTTACACTTTTCAATAGTATTTTGTAAATATTCATCTTGTAACATATAGTAAATATATTTTCCTTGTCTTTGACTTTTTACTATACCATTAGCTTTCAATATATTTAATTGGTGGGAGACTGCTGAATGAGACATCTCTAATTCTTCCGCTAATTCTCCAACACATCTTTTTGTTTTTAATTCAAGCACTATCCTTAGTCTTGTAAAATCTCCCAGCGTTTTGAAAAATTCCACCAATTGCAAGCAATCTTCTATAATAAGTTTTTTCATTTTCATCTAAATTATAAATTATGCACTCTTAATGCTCTAATAGCATTTAATATTGCAATAATCATGACACCAACATCTGCGAAAATAGCAAACCACATATTTGCAATACCTATTGCACCTAGTCCAAGACATGCAAATTTGATAACCAATGCAAAGATGATATTCTGATATACAATTCTAAGGCATTTTCTCGAAATCTTGATTGCTTTAGAAATTTTTAGTGGATCATCATCCATAAGAACTACATCAGCAGCTTCAATTGCCGCATCAGAACCCATTGCACCCATTGCAATTCCGATATCAGCACGAGTCAATACAGGTGCATCATTAATTCCATCTCCGACAAAGGCTAGTTTATCTTTCTCTGCTTTTGTGGAAAGCAGTTCTTCTACTTTTGACACTTTATCTGCTGGAAGTAATTCGCTGTATACTTCATCAATTCCAAGTGATTGTGCTACTTGGTCTGCCACACGTTTTGCGTCTCCTGTAAGCATTACTGTTTTTTCTACACCAGCTTTTTTCAATTCCGCAATAACTTCTTTTGAATGTGGTTTTAATATATCAGAAATTACGATATGTCCAGCATATTCTCCATCGATTGCCATGTGAATGATTGTTCCAACGCTATGGCAATCATAATAATCCACACCTATTTGTTTCATAAGTTTGCTGTTTCCAGCAGCCACCTCATGGCCGTCTACTTTGGCAATAATTCCATGTCCGCTGATTTCCTTTATATCAGAAACTCTACTACGGTCTATCTCTTTCCCATAGGCTTTTTGCAAACTCTTACTGATTGGGTGAGAAGACGCACATTCTGCCAAAGCAGCATATTCCAAAAGTTTCTTTTCTTCCATCTCATTGTGATGAACAGCACTTACTTCAAATACTCCTTGTGTCAAAGTTCCTGTTTTATCAAACACTACATACTTTGCCTGTGATAAAGTTTCCATATAGTTAGAACCTTTAATCAACACACCTTCTTTACTAGCACCACCGATACCGGCAAAGAAGCTAAGTGGGATGCTGATAACCAATGCACATGGACAGCTAATTACAAGGAAAGTCAGAGCTCTGTAAATCCACACTCCCCATTGTGCTGTTTGGCCTAAAAACAACATTTGTACCAATGGTGGTAATAATGCCAATGCCAATGCACCATAACAGACTGCAGGAGTATATACCTTTGCAAATTTAGAAATAAAGTTTTCTGATTTGGATTTTCTTGAACTTGAATTTTCTACAAGCTCTAAAATTTTTGAAACTGTGGATTCACCAAATTCTTTTGTTGTTTGAATTTTCAAAACACCAGTCATATTGATACAACCACTGATGATTTCATCGCCTTGTTTCACGTCACGAGGTAAACTTTCACCTGTTAATGCACTTGTATTAAGGCTAGATGATCCCTCTATTACAATACCATCTAACGGAACTTTTTCTCCTGGCTGCACAACAATTATGCTATCAACACCAACTTCATCAGGATCTACTTTTTCTAATTTTCCATTGATTTCTATATTTGCATAATCTGGACGAATATCCATCAACGCACTAATATTTTTTCGACTTTTTCCAACGGCATAACTCTGGAACCATTCTCCAATCTGATAAAACAACATAACTGCGATTGCTTCATTGTAATCTCCACTTCTAGAGTAAATTGCTAATGCAAAAGCTCCTATTGTTGCCACTGCCATTAAGAAATTTTCATCGAAAACTTGTCGATTTATAATTCCTTTTCCAGCTTTCTTTAAAATATCATAACCGATTATTAAATATGTTGCCAAGTATAGCACTAATTTTGCAATGCCTGTTACCTGTATTAAATTCAATGCAATTATCATAACTGCAGCGATAATAATTCTTGTCAACATTTTTTTCTGCTTTTTGTTCACAGCCCATTCCTCCTCGTATTTATTTCATATATGTTTAATCATTCATATGATCTTTTTAAATTTGCACCCCTTTTGCTTTTACATAGGGGTGCATTTTTTCTAAAGTTCAATCTCACAATCTGGCTCTACTTTTTTACAAGCCTTTAATACATCATTCATAACTGCTTTTGGTTCTTTTCCATCTTCAAACTCCACAATCATTTTTTGTGTCATAAAGTTTACAGTTGCATTTGCTACTCCAGCTGTCTTTTTTGCTGCATCCTCCATAAGATTTGCACAGTTTGCACAGTCAACTTCGATTTTGTAAGTTTTTTTCATGATAAATATCTCCTTTCGTGATTGCTATTTAAACTTTCATTTAACAATTAAGCACTTGTTTAATCGTTGTAGCTATAGTATAATTCTGTTGTAGCCTAAAATCAATAGAAATACGTGATTACCTGCCAAACGGGCGAAACACATTTCTAAATAGAGCAAAAGAAAGGAAAATTGTCTATGTCTTATACGAAGTTACCACATAACCATCATAACGAAACAGATCATACTGCGTTATTAGAACAGCTTGATGATATCCAACACTTTCAAATCGTTTCAGAATTATTTAAACAATTAAGTGATCCTACACGTATTCGTTTATTTTGGCTTTTATGTCATTGTGAGGAATGTGTCTTAAATATATCTGCAATGATGAAAATGACAAGCCCTGCCATATCCCATCATCTTAGAGTACTGCGAAACAAAGGATTGATTTCTAGCAGGCGCATAGGAAAAGAGGTTTATTATAAATCATCAAACACAGAACAGAGTATACTGTTACATAAAATGATTGAAAAAATTTTAATGATTACATGCCCTGAACATAAGGAGTAAATAATATTATGAACAACGAAATCGTACCATTAGAAAAAAGTAATCAAGAATTTTCTCAGAAATATCATCTTGCTAGTTATGATTTATATGAAGGTATAAATCTTGCTTTTATGTCATTGACTGGCAGAAAACAAACTGATACACATGAGCCATTAAAACATATATTAGAAATCAATTACTGTCATAAGGGAAGAATTGGGTGGAAAATGGCCAATGGAAATAGCATTTATTTAGGTGAACACGATTTTTCATTGCACACAATGGAATATTGTTCTGCTTCTATAATAACTTTACCTAATGAATACTATGAAGGAATCAAAATTTATATTGATTTAAATATCCTTTCAGAAAAAACACCAGAACTGTTAAAAAATACTGGTATTACAGGAGAAAGTATACTTAATAAATTTTGTAAAGATGGAAATTTTTCAGTTTTCATTGGCAATGAAGAAACTGACGCTATCTTTTCAGCATTCTATCATCAGCCAAAAGAATTTCAACTTGCATACTGGCGAATAAAGGTGATAGAACTCTTGCTATATCTAAGTAAATTATCTATTGATACAGAAAACAGATTATCTGAATATCAATCTGAACAAGTTGAAATTATTCGCAATATCCACAAATACCTTTTAGATAATCTGAGCCAGCGAATAACAATAGATGAAATGGCATGTAAGTATCTTATCAATCCTACTACATTAAAATCTGTCTTTAAAGATGTATATGGTACTTCTATTGCCTCACATATAAAAGAACACAGAATGAAATTTGCAGCCCGTTTGTTAATGGAAACACCAAAAAGTATAAAGGAAATTGCAAAAGAAGTAGGATATGAAAGCCAAAGCAAATTTTCTAAAGTTTTTAAAGAATATTACAAAGTTTTACCGACAGAGTATCGAATGTTTCACTCAAGCAAATTAAAATAGAATTGATTGGCTATATAACAGCTTTCAACCAGTGTTTTGAATGAATACCTAATATTCTTTCATATTTAATTACAAAACCATCACTAATGTTCCAACACCAATTAAAATACACCCTATCAAAGATTTCATTGTAAATTTTTCGTGCAAGAAAATAAAGGCAAGTGCCAAGGTAATGACTACACTTAACTTATCAATTGGAACAACTTTTGAAGCTTCCCCCATCTGTAACGCTCTGTAATAGCATAACCAGGAAGCTCCCGTAGCCAATCCGGATAGAATCAAAAATACCCAGCTTTTTCGACTGATTTCTGATAATCTGCTTTGTGTATGAGTCAAAAATACCATTCCCCACGCCATCATTACCACTACAACAGTTCTTATAGCCGTGGCAAGATTAGAATTTACTCCATCAATACCAATCTTAGCCAGTATCGAGGTCAATGATGCAAATATTGCTGATAGTAGTGCAAATATAAACCACATAAATTTCATCTCCGTTTCACGCTTACAGATTTGCGGCTTCTTTATCAAAAATTATATCATACGCAAAATAAACCGTCACTGTTTTTTGTACCTTTTTCATATATTGTAACAACAGATTCTGACAGTGTCTTATCCTTCTCCTGACAAGAAAAATCCGGTCAGGGATCTGCCGCCACATACCGCAGATACATCCTCGACCGGATTTTTTTCTTCATTATTGTAATTGTATATAGGTTTAACAGCTTTATAATTTTAATATTTCCCTTAGCTTTTTCAGTGACATCCGGTAAACGATCATCTGGTAAATGCAGATTGCAACTGCAAATCCTACTGTACATCCAAATGACATCCACTCCGTACTCTGGATTCTTTTATCATTTCCGATATAGATGATCATCAGAAATGATAGGATCAGAAACAGTCCGATTGCCGTCGGAAGCACAAAGATTTTCCGGAGCTGGTTCTTGATACAGCGCATGATATAAGTATTTTTCGCACCAAGTTTTCTCAAATCGTCAAACATTTTCTGATTCTGCACACCGATCGTAACGCTTCGTGTATAAGCGATGATCCCGATTGCTGCCAGGCAGATGCAGGAGACATAGAGAAAGGTCAAGATCATAATTCCGCTCTCGTGAAGATAAGTTTTCATCTGGATCGGTTGAATCTCCGGATTGAATTTCCAGTCATGGTATAAATACGGATCTTCTGGATCCATCGGCTCTGTCATCCGATAGTGATAAGATTCTCTGGCCGCTTCTGCCCGATCCTCTTCAGCTTCGTTATATGCATTCAACACTGCCATATCTTTGCCTACACGTCTGACATACTCTTTCCGAAGTTCGATTGCAAAATCATACACATTTTCACTCTCTTCCACATCAAAGAAAATCTGTTTCATCTGGCGCTGTTCTGTCATCTGTGCCGTGATCGTCTGGAAGTCGCTGTCATTTAAAATATAGCGGTGTACATTTGCACGGTAAAACATGCGGTCTTCCACTGTTTTGGCAAATTTCAGATTCAGCTGTGCTCCGGTTTCCTGATTTGTCACAAGATCCATATCGGTATATTTCTCCCAGAAGTTTTCTGTCTGCTCCGGCAGGATAATCTGTGCAAATGTTCCTGGCTCTACCTCCACTTTTGTCCCGGTATACTGCTCATAGACAGATGCACTGATAAATTCTCCATAGGCATATGTCTCATAATAATCTTCGATCAGCTTCCCATCATCTGTCCAGTCTCTCTCGACCCCGGATGTCTGAAGTTCTGCAAAAAGAACTTCCTGATAATCTGTGATCGTCACTCCATATTCGTCTGCCATCACCTCGATGTCTTCCTTCTGGATCTCCTGCTCTGTCTGTCGGTAAATCAGATTAAAATCTACCGGCGTATCTGCCATTGTGCGAAACATCACAAGCTTGTCTGGGATATAGGAGCCTGCGTAGAGTGCTGCACCGGTCAGAAAAGCAAGGATACACATATTCCGGACGGTCTGTCTTCCCTGAAATTTCATCATACTGTTGGAAATCAGGTTATGATAATATTTCTGCGGCTGCTTCCCTCGCTTGTGATAGACGATAAAAAATACAAACAGCATATAGATTCCGACTGCCGCTACGAGATAGACTGCATTCCAAATAGCCGGCATCTGAAATTTCAATAAATTGGCGGTAAGCTGTGGCCCCGCATATCCAAAAAGCAGACCCACCACAAGAAAGATTCCGCCTGCAATTCCATAGCCTTTCTTTACAAGCTGAAGCGGTTCATTTTTCTTCTCTTCATTTAAAATATCCATCAAATTTGTCCGCCTCATATAGCGCGCTGCCATAAAAAATAAGATGAGCACTGTCACCGCCGCAAAGAAAAGACTGATACCAAGTCCCGCAGCCGAAAACATCCTCCGCTCCAGAATATCCTTCAGAAACGTGTGAAGCAAGATCCATATAATTCCGACTGACGCTGCAGCTCCAAGCACGATCCCGAATACGATTCCTTTGCCCAAAGATAGGAAAAGCTCTTTGTACAATTCTTTTTTCAGTCGTTTCTTCGTCATCCCAAGTGCAAGAAACACTCCGGTCTCACGGCTTTTTGTACGGAAAAATAATCCCGCCGCATAAATATTAAAGATTAGGCACCCAAGAACTGCCAGTGCGAAAATCATCATGATCATCTTCAGCGAATCTCCGCCCTCTGGAAATCCTGCCTGCACCACCGGGCTGTACAGTACACAGACAAAGGATGTCACAAGAAAAATCGAAAAAAAGGTACAGAATAGTAACTGCTTATAATTTTTCTTGTTATATCTGCGAAGTTTCAGGAAAATACTGCTGCTACTCATCTTCATCGCCATCACCACCATTAATGATTTTTAATTCTGTCAGAAGTTCATCTAAAAATGTTCTCCGATCCCCGGTTCGGATCAACTCTTTATAGATTTTTCCATCTTTCATGACAATGACACGGTCACAATAGCTTGCCGAAAAGCTATCATGCGTGACCATGAATATAGTTGCATCCAGATTTTTCTGCGCTGCAAGAAATGCTTCAATGACTGCCTCACTAGATCTGCTGTCCAGATTTCCGGTCGGCTCGTCCGCAAGGATCAGAAGCGGGTCATTCATCAACGCTCTTGCCACGGCAGTACGCTGTTTCTGCCCACCAGAAATTTCTGCCGGATATTTGTCTGCAATCTCCCAGATTCCAAACATCTTTAACAGCTTCTTTGCCTTCTTTTCCATCTTTTCGTACGGCGCATCTTCAATCACCTGCGGGATGCATACATTTTCAAAAACTGTCAGTCCGTCTAACAGCATGAAATCCTGAAAGACAAATCCAAGTTCCTGATTACGGATTTCTGCCATTTTTTCTTCTTTTAACTGCGCCAGTTTTTTGCCGTTTAACAATACCTTTCCTTTTTCGTATGGGATAAAGCAGGAAATACAATTTAATAATGTTGTCTTTCCGCTTCCCGACGGCCCCATGACCGCAACAAACTCTCCTTTATGAATCGTAAAATCGACACCTTTTAACACTTCGTAAGTATCTTTTCCAACCACATACGATTTATGTAAATTTTGAACCTCCAGCATGTGCTCTCTCCTCCTCTTTCTTTTTCTAAGAACATCTTATCAAAAGAAAGTTACCACACAGGTACTGAAATGTTACAATCTTGAAACATTGTTGAGAGTTTTACTCTACAGATACGCGGATCCGCTCTACCAGACTTCCACTCTTTTCGATTTTCTGATAGGTCCATACCGGAACTACAATACACACTACGAATAAAATTAGTGTTGCTCCCAAGAAAGGAAGCGCCGGGAACCAGAATTTGGCACCCATATAGTTCATCGTCTGATAGATTGCATAAGTAATTCCAATTCCAACAGTTAACGTCAGGAACAACACCCCGCCTGTATAGAAAATACCTTCCCACACAAGCATTTTCTTCACCTGCCGTTCGGTCATTCCCACACTTTCCATGATCGAGATTTCTTTCTGGCGGCTCTGCATATTTCCGACAGAAGTATTGATATAGTTCATGACTCCTATAATTCCAAGTATCAGAACGATTCCGAATCCGATTTCCATCATGTACCCCTGTGCCGCTTTTACATTTTCTGCCTGCTCGATTTTAGAATCCCATGAAAAATCAGTTTTATTGGGGCTTTCTTCTATATTGGAAAGAATTGCCTCCTCAGTCTCTTTATGATATTCTTCCGCATAACGAATCCCCACTCTGAAAACGATCGGTTTTTCTGTAAACGCTTTGACTGCATCGTCGATGACGATCATCGTAGGTGGAAATCCAAGAAGCGATACATAATCACCGACATCTGTCATACCTGCGATTTCAAATGTCCGGGTATTTTCCGGATGTACATATTCCTCACAGGAAATCTGCTTCCCGCGCAGCTCCTTTTCATCTAGTCCGAACAATCCATGTCTATATAAAATACAAGTCTTGCCGCTCAAAAATGCCTCCTCATCCACCGGCTGTTCCATTTCTGCATTCAGCGCCCGGAAATCTTCCTCCGTAATCCCTACCAAAGAAGATCCAAAATTTTCTGGATGCTGCTGATATTCTTCGATATCGTCCTCATAAGGAATACTCATCCATGTTTCATAAAACTCCCGCATCCAGACATCTGTTACCTCTTTTTCCCATGGAACGATTGTAGGAACTGTGATAGTTGGAAGTACTTCTTTCACTCCATCTGTTTGACGGATCTCATTTAAGAATTCTTCATTTAAGATCGGATGCACTCCCTGAATCTGTTCTTCTCCTTCTGCGGCACGATTCAAAACCATGTTGTTGATCGTATCATTTTTCAAGACCATATCCAGTCCCATGTAATTATAGGAATACTCTCGCGCCGACTGTGTGTGCAGCAATGTGATCAGACAGAGAAATACTGAAAGACTGGCAGCAAGTGACAGCATAGTCACCATCGTCTTTTTCTTATTCCGTGTCAGCTGTTCCAATGCCATGCGAACAATCAGACTTCCTTTTCGTGTTTTGTGCCTCTTTCTCACACTGGAGACCACACGGTACCCAAGCGCTTCGACCGGCGAGCTTTCCACTGCAATTTTCGTCGGTTTTCTTCCTGCATACCAGACAGTGCATCCAGTCAGCAACACAGTCAATAAAACGATGACCGGATGAAAGGTTACCTGCACTGCTCCCATTTCCTTTCCAGATACGAATGTCTTTACCACGACCGGAATCAGAAAGAAAGAAGTCCCTGCTCCGATCAGAATCCCTGCAAGCATTCCGATACCACCAATCCATAAAAGCTGTTTCTGCATCAACTGCCGGATCTGACGCCCGGTCATTCCAACTGTCTGTAAAAGCCCGTAATACCGGATATTGCCCGCCACAGACAAATACATAATATTGTAAATCAACAGATAGGCACTCAACACTGTAACAAGCGCGATTCCTGCCAGCCCCAGAAAGATTTCGGTTACATTTCCATACTCATACACATAAAATAGCCGCTGTGATTTTTTAAGTTTCATACTGTCAATGAAAGCCTGCTGCGCTTCATCCGACATCCATTTTTTACAAAAAGAAATATGACAACGACCATAATATACCGCATCCAGCTTCTGCTTGTCACAAAAGGCTTTTGACATATAAAAATTGTCTGTATCGCCGTATCCATCCCAAATACCGGAAATTCGAAAGGTTTTTGCTTCCCTTTTCTCATTGATCTCATACACAAATGTAATTTCATCTCCGATTTTCTTGTCTGAAAACCCACACTTTTTCAGAGCATCTTCTGTCACCATCACCTCGTTTTCTTCAACTGGATAATGACCTTTCACAAATTTTCTGGCAGGTGCCATCATTTTCTTCCAGTAAGTATCATCTGCATACAGCAAACCGACTCCCGGTGTCTTGTCCGCCTCCGTTTCTGCGACTACACCTGACACCATTACAACACCATAATGCTCTACAGTTGGATTTTCTTCTAAAATCTCTTTCTGTTCTTCTGAAATTCCATACATGATCGCGTCAAACTCAGCCCCGTTCAAACGGATATTCTGTTGTCTCTGCATTTTTAAATAGGTAGCTCCCACGGTAAAAACACTAAATAGCAAAAATGAAGACAACATGATTGCCAGAACCATGGAGAAGCTGCGTCTTCGATTGCTTTTCAAATTGTTCTTTGCCAGCCGTTTCACAACAGCCTGATTGTTATTCTTCAGCATAGAACTCACTTCCTTTCACAATCTTTCCATCCTCAATCCGCACAATTCGGTCCGCCATCTGCGCAATGTCATTGTCATGGGTGATCAAAACGATCGTCTGCCGAAACTGCTTTGCGACAATTTTCAGTAAGCCCAGCACATCATGGCCAGTGGCTGTGTCCAGATTGCCGGTCGGTTCGTCAGCAAGAATCAGCGTCGGCTTACTTACTAATGCCCTCGCAATCGCCACCCGCTGCTGCTGCCCGCCAGAGAGCGTACTCGGAAGTGCTTCCCGCCTTTCCTCCAACTGAAGCAGTTCCATGATTTCTTGCACAAACTCGTGATCCACACGCTTTCCATCCAGTTCGACTGGAAGTATAATATTTTCATATACGTTCAGATCCTGTACCAGATTATAACTCTGAAATACAAATCCTATTTTTCGGCGGCGGAATATCGCAAGCTGTTCTTTCGTAAGTCCTGCCAGATTTTTACCTCCTACAATCACACTCCCACTTGTAGGCACGTCCAGCCCTCCAATCATATGCAGCAATGTACTTTTCCCGCTTCCGGATTTCCCGATAATTGCTACAAATTCTTCTGCCTTCACCCGAAAATCCACTCCATCCAAAGCCTTTACCGTATTCGTTCCCTGTTGATAATATTTTTTCAGATTTCTTGTTTCCACAATATAATTTTCCATCTACTTTCCTCCTCGTCTAAGTACTTCATATGTATCTTTCCGAATGTATCTTTTCGAACACATCTTTATCTTAGCAAAGAAAAATCACAATCCTGTCACAATCTAACATTGTCACAAAATTGTGATTTTTTCAATTTGGAAGATAGAGGCAAAATTCTGACCCTTTTCCGATTTCAGAGTGCACTTCGATATATCCATTCTGCAATTCCAGTATCCTGCGTGTCAGATATAAGCCAATTCCCACGCCGTTCTGCACATGAACTTCCGGTTCCCGATAAAATCTCGTAAAAATTTCTGCCTGCCGTTCCAATCGGATGCCTTTTCCATTGTCCTGTACACTGATTTTCGTAAAAATTTCCTGACGAATTACCGTCACGCAAATCTTTCCCCCGGCACTTGTATACTTCACCGCATTATCCAGTACATTAAAAATCGCTTCTTCCGTCCATTTTTTATCGTAGTCCAACATCATATTTTCTTCACATTCCACATACAGCTCAATTTCTTTTTGTGCCGCTGCGGGAACAATCTGACTGACCGCCGCCGTCAATGTCTGATAAAGATTTTCGCGCTCTTTCTGTATCTGAATAATTCCAGTTTCCAGCCTTGACATTTTTATCATACTCTGCAAAAGGAATTCCAGTTTCCCGGTCTGCTCCTCCAGACAGTTTAAAAACTCCTTCCCCTTTTCAGACAATGCTTCTTCCTGCAAAAATTCCTGATACAATTTCATATTTGCCAGCGGTGTTTTAGTCTGATGAGAAATATCTGAAATCAGCGCCTTCATCTGCCTTTTTTCCAGTAAGGCATCCGCTTCTTTCCGGTTCCATACTCGATACAGCTGCCAAAATTTCTCACCGCATTTTCCCCACAGCGTATCTTCTGTCACCTCAGTCGTTTCTTTCCACTCTTTTCCCAACAATATCTGCTCAATCGCCTCTTCCACCTGATCTGCGAACAAATCCACTTCTTGTTTCATCTTCATGGATTTCCTGATGGCGCCTGCTGCCACAAAGGCAGAAGCGAACACAACAAGACCTCCAATCCCCATCATCCAATCCATTGATAGCCCATCCCATACACATTTGAAATATATTTATGTTCCGTATTCTCCAGCTTCCTCCGGAGACGATTGACATTTACCGCCAGCGTATGCTTATCGACAAACTGCCCGTCACAGTCCCACAACTGCTCGAGCAGAATCTCATACGTCAATAGCCTTCCCTGATTTTCTGCCAATACTTTTAACAGTCGAAACTCCGTAGGTGTCACTGCACATGCTTTCTGATCCACCATAACTTTTGCCCGCTCCCAATCGATCTTCAGATATCCGTCATCATACCCTCCCGGCTGTTCCGGCTGCGTTCGCTTAAAGATCAGCTCAATCTTCCGCAGCAACACTTTCATAGAAAAAGGCTTTGTGATATAATCCTCTGCTCCCAGATCATATCCTTTCAGCACGTCCTCTTCCAAATCTCTTGCCGTAAGAAAAAGAACCGGAATGTCCTGCTGTGCTTTCACCCACTGACAAAAGGTAAATCCCTCTCCATCGGGCAGATTGACATCTTGGATCACAAGCTGCAGTTTTTCTTTCCCGGTGAATGACTGATATGTTTCCTTCGCCTCTTGTATGGAAAATGCCGCGCTTGTGTGATAGTCCTGCTTCTCCAGCGCATAGCATAATGCTTCATTCAATTCTCTGTCATCCTCTACTACAAGTATGTTCTGCATGGCTTTCCTTAACCCCTCCCACAACAGATGTATCCAATAGACGTCTGTCGTTGTTTTTTGTATTATAGCATTGTTCTTTTTCCGCTACAATCCTATTTTTATTTGGCATATATGCCATATTAAATGCTTTTTCCAGTTCCTTTAATGCCCGCTCTGCACGTTCGGGCTCTGTTGTATAAGTATCCAGCCACTCCTGCATCCACAAATATTCCCACAGATTGCAGGCTCTCATTTCTCCGTATCCCTCCTGAAAAGATACTTCACTGTCCTCTTACATTTCCATTTGCCGTATCCGCTCTACCACGCTTTTCTTCTCGCTGCGGCAAAAACAGAACACTGCAAGCAACACCGCTGTGATGAGTCCGACTAAGACTAGAATCGGCAGCGGAAACAGTGTAAACCGATATGTCATCACCCATCCGGTCGAAAGCAATTCCTGCCGAATACTCATCTTAAGAATCGTCAGACTGTACAAACAGCCCACGGTCACCGCAATCACTGACGATATCAGGACATAACAAAGACATTCCCACAAGATCATCTGGAAAATCTTCCTTCTCGACATCCCCATGCTCTGGAAAATCGCAAATTCCTTCGTTCTCGCCAATGTCATTGTCGCCTGCGTGTTGATATATCCGGAAATCCCTAAAAAGAACAGTAAAACTCCTGCTGCCAGTTCTGGAAAAACAGAACGGACGCACTCCTTTTGAAAACTCTGTTTTAATGTATAGGAAGATTCTTCAGCAATCGGCGCCCCAATGCGATTCTCATAAGATTCCAGCAACGCCTCTGCATCTTTTTCTTTCTGATCCTTCACATTAAAATAGAATTTCCGGATACTGGTCTTCGGATACATCTCCCGGAAATCTGTTCCCGGAATCACAATCTCCGGCACAAACATGTGGTAGGAACCGCCCTGCGTCATCCGATCTGGCAAATAAACAGTCGCCATAATCTTAAATGTCCGGCCATCGACTTCCACCAGTTCCCCTCGACTGTAATTCGGCTGCTCCTTGAAAGAACGATCGCTTCCGACTGCAAGTGCATATCCACCCTCTGCAAACTGCTCCGGATCCCATGTTCCATCTAAGATCCAGTCCGTTTCTTCCATCATCGAAAAAACATCCTGGTCAAGCCCCCATATCCTCATCGTACACTGCCCGCTGGATATCGCCTCCTCATATTCCTGAAGCCACTGCGTATATGGCTCCATATAATGAAAGAGTCCTTCTCCCTCTCCTATAAAAAAGGAGCGGATCTGTTCTCGTACAGATTTCGGAAGCACATATGGAACCTCTTTAGAAAATACAGCTCCGTATTCCTGCAGTCCACCCAGAGCCAGAATCTCCCGTTCCATCTGCCCGTTAACCTTATTTTCTCGCTCATTATAGATGCCTCCCACATTCCCACACAGAGAAGCTTCTTTCACGACAAAGTCAGAAATACATGTCTCCTGCAAATATTTTTCCGTATCAAAAGAATGATATTTTGTGGCAGCCATCAAGATTAAAAACATTCCTCCTGCAAGCGCTGCACAGACCTTCCAGGTCCACTTCCGGTTTTTCCAAAACGACTCCACCGCAAGGAAAAATGGCACATTTCTTCCGCTCTTTCCCATCTTTGTGAGAAATAACCGTCTTCGGCTTCTTTTTCTTTCTACTCTGATTCGGACAATTCTTTTCTCTTTTCGATCAGTCTGCTTCTTTCGGTATTTTCCTGACGGCATGATCCACCAGACCGCATGAAGCGCTTCCATCGGCGAACAGCTTTCAATAATGCTCGCTGCCCTTTTGCTGCACCTGCACACAATAAAAAACAGGAAAGCAGTCTGAAGTACGAGCAGCCAGACATGGATGTGGATCTGTTCGATGGATACATTCCATCCGGTCTGTGTCAGGACAATTCTTCCAGACAAAAGCGCAAATAAAATCCCCGGAACTACACCCGCTGCACATAAAAGTATCCCGCTTCCCATCCATACTTTGCAGATCTGTGTCGGAGACATCCCAAGCGTCTTTAACCTCCCATAATATTCCAGATCCGTGACCGCTGCAATCTGAAACATGCTGCGAAAAACAAAATAGCCTGCCAGATAGAGAAACAGCATCATAATCACTTCATTCTGCTGTTCCATCAGATTTCGCAAATAAATACTGATTTTCTGTACATCGTTGATTTCCACTTCCGCATGCTGGATCCCACAAGTAGAAATTAACTTCTCTGCGTTTTTAGCAATCCCAAACGGCAGTGCAAACCTTACCTGCACTTGAAGCCTATTTCCCGAAAATTTCTGTGCAAATTTATGAGATACCCATAGATCTCCATTTTTTCCATCTGCACCTTTCATTTCCAGATACCCGGATAAAACAAAGGAGGACTCCATCTTTTTTCCGTCCTTCTCCCAGACAAGTTCGACAGTCTCTCCTACTTTTTTGTTCACTCCCAGATCGGTCAATGTCGTTTCATCAACAACAATCTCATCTTCTTTTTCCGGAAGGCTTCCATGCAACGCCCCTCTTCGATTCTGCTTCAGAAACATCTTGTCCGGACAGATCATCTTCGGGCGGCGATAAATCAATTCTGGATTTTTCACCTCACCAATCACATCTGCAGCACCGATTTTTCTCACTTGTGGCTGTATCTGAATCCGTTCTTTCTCTTCCTTTGTCACGCCCTCTAAGATCAGATGTGCATCTGTCCCCTGCCACTCCAACAGCGTCGCATGCAGATGTTCAAATTCAGCAGCAATTCCCATTCCAAGCAACGTAAGCACAGACATACAGCAGAAAATGAGAAATACAAGAATTGTGTTTCTGGCTCTCCGAAACGAGATTGTCCGGAAAATAATCTGGCGGACTGCCCGTCCATTATTATTCTCCAGCATGATGTTCCCCCACGATTTTCCCATCCTCCAACCGGATAATCTGATCTGCCATCTGCGCCAACTCCTCGTTGTGCGTGATCATCACCACAGTCTGTCCATACTTCTTGCTCATCATCCGCAAAAGTGCCATGACATCTCTGCCTGCGATCGTATCCAGATTTCCGGTCGGCTCATCCGCCAGAACAACTGGGGGTTTTGCGATCAATGCCCGTGCAATTGCTGCCCGTTGTTGCTGTCCACCAGACAATTCCCCCGGAAAGGCATCCAGCAGATCTTCCAGACGCAAAAAAGAGATGATAGAACGCAAGAGTTCCTCATCCGGCTTTCTTCCATCCAGCGTCAGCGGGAATACAATATTTTCATAAATATTTAGCATCGGCGCCAGATTGTAATTCTGGAAAATAAATCCGATCTTTCTTCTCCGGAAGACACTTTTCTCTTCCTCATCGAGATGATCTAAGACAACTTCTCCAATCTGTACGCGCCCCTCCGTCGGTTCGTCCAATCCTCCAAGCAAATGCAGCAGCGTAGATTTTCCGCTCCCTGAGATTCCCATCACCGCAAGAAAGCATCCGCGCTCTACTTCCAGATCAATTCCGTCCAGCGCTTTGATCAAATGCGGTCCTCTCTGATAATACTTTTTCAGGTTTTTCGTCCGTAGCTGTATCATATTACTTTATCCCCCTTTTCCTCTGTCTCTTTTATCAGTCACTTCTTTTCGGAACGGTGGAATCTGGCTCGTTTAGAAGATAGACAGAAAATGTCGTCCCCTCCCCCACAACCGAAGCCACACTGATATACCCTTTCTCCAGTTCAATAATTTCCTTTGCGAGATGCAGACCCAGACCGATCCCTTCCTCTCCTTCTGCCTCCGGCTCCCGGTAAAATCGCTGAAAGATTTTATTAAGATGCTCTGCCGCAATGCCCCTTCCAGTATCAGAGATATTAATCTTCGTATAAAATTGTCCCTGATTGACATCTATTTTGATTTTCCCGCCCGGATCTGTATATTTCACTGCGTTATCAAGCAGATTGAATACTGCTTCCACCGTCCATCTCCGGTCATGAATCAGCTCTGTCTCTTCCGGGCAGGAAACGGTGACAGTAATCCCTTTTTTCATCGCTTTCGGCATCACCTCGCTCATCGCTTCAGCAAGCGTATCAAGCAACGACTGACGCTTCTGATGCAAAGAGACAAGCCCGGTCTCCAGTCTGGACATCTTCGTCATCGCATCCATCAAGAAATTGATTTTCTCTGTCTGTGCCTCCATCATCGTAAAAAACTGTTTCTTTCTCTCCTCGGAAAGGTTGTTCCGCCCAAGAATTTCTGCAAACATCTTTAAATTTGCTGCCGGAGTTCTCACTTGATGCGCAATATCCGATACCATACTCTGAATCATTTCTTTTTCCTTTTGATTCTCCTCCCGTGTATAGATCATAATTTCATGATACTGTTTCATCCGATCCTGGATCTTTACAGTCAACGTATCATGATACTCCGGAAAACTGATCTCCTCTTTTTCCGCAATCATATCATCCAACGTGTCCAGCAACTTTTCCGCATGTTTTACAAGCATTTTTCTCAGAAGCATCATTTCCAGCAGGCATACAAAGACTACTGTACATACGATGATCATTGCACCACACGCAAATAGTTGCTGGTTCAGAGGCAGACAGAAAAGAACTGCGATTCCTCCAACTGCAAGCACGAGGGTCAGCACCATCGTTTCACACATTTTATGCCTCATGCCCTTCCCCCCGCGCAAAAAGATATCCCATTCCATAAATGGTCTGAATATATTTATGAGATGTATCCTCGATCTTTTTTCTCAACCTGGTCACATTGACTGTCAGCGTATGCTCATCAATAAAATTTTCATCACAGTCATAAAGTCGTTCCAAAAGTACCTGTCTTGTCAGGATCCTCCCCGCATTTTCCACAAAAAGCTTTAATATCCGATATTCATTCGGCGTCAGGAGCAATGTTTCTGTCCCCCTCTGTGCAGTCATCTTGTCAAAATCAATCCGGAGATATCCATCGTCATATTGCCCCTGATCCCTTTTCTCATTTTGTCCTGTACGTTTCAGGATCACCGCAATTTTTCTTTTGAGTACCGATGGGGAAAACGGCTTTGTCACATAATCATCTGCACCGAGATCATAGCCTCCTAACACATCCTCCTCTTCTTTTCTTCCCGTCAAAAACATAACCGGAACGGTATATCGTTTTTTAATCTCCTTGTAAAATGTAAATCCGTTTCCATCTGGAAGATCTACATCCAGTAGTAGCAGATCAAATTTTGATGTCTCCAACAACTGTCCCGCCTTCTTCAAAGAGTGTGCTGCAACCGTCAGATAATCTTCTTCCTCCAGTTCAAAGCAAAGCCCGGCAGAAAGCGCAATGTCATCTTCCACAAGTAGTATTTTCTTCATATACCCCTCTCCTCACTCTTCCTTTGTATTTCCCATTTTAAATTTATGTATTTTTACACACTTTTGAAATAATTCTACTATATTCCAGTACTTTTTACAATATTTCAAAAATTATTTTATTACATTGTGTAAAGCATACTAATTTTCATTTTAAATGATAATACAAACCATTCCCCCATTGCTGTCATTGACAATCTTCTGCATGGAATCCTGAAGTTTCACTTGACTTTCGTCGGTGATTTTTGTAATCTTCCCACGGATTCCATCTGTGACAAGTTCCTCGATCGATTTGCCGAAAATGTTTGTATTCCAAATTCCCTCTGCTGATGCGCTCGTCTCATTGATATAGCGCACAAGATCCTCTGCCTGTTTCTCACTTCCTACGATTGGTGCAATCTCTGTCTCGATATTTGCGCGGATCATATGGATGGACGGCGCTTCTGAATGAATCTTTACGCCAAACTTACTGCCCTGTTTGATGATAACTGGTTCTTCCAGATGGATTTCCTCCCTCTTCGGTGTGACAACCCCATATCCTTTGAGGCGCACAGCATCCATCGCGTCTTTGACCTGCTCATACTCTTCTTTCATTTGGGCAAGTTTTTTCATCGTTCCAATCAACTCATATTCTCCGCCGATCTTCGTTCCAGTCAGCTCACTGAGCAGTTCATAATAAAATGTCTCTGCCAGTTCCATCCGAATCTTCACTTTTCCGGTATCCATCTGAATCTCATCAATCTTGACCTCTTCAATGTAAGGACTATCAATCTTTGGCAGTCCGTCCGCTGCATTCCGGATTGTCTGAAGCCCGGCCATGATTTCTTTTACATGTACGAGCAGATCTTCCTTGATCTTATGATCCATCGGCAGCATCTCCACCCATTTTGGTATGTAAAATTCCACCTCTGCAATTGGAAATTCAAATAAAATCTGTCGGATAATATGATGGATGTCATCTTCCCGAAGCTGTTCGCAATTGACCGGAAGTGCACTGACTCCATATTTTTCTTCAATAGATGCAGCAAGCTTTTTTGTCTCTTCACTATATGGCTTCTGTGTATTGACAAGCACAATGAACGGTTTCCCGATCGACTGCAGCTCTCGAATCGTCTTTTCCTCCGGTGCAACGTAACTCTCCCGCTTTAGCTCCCCAAAACTCCCATCCGCCGTCACTACAATCCCGATCGTTGCATGTTCATGGATCACCTTCTTTGTTCCGATGGTCGCAGCTTGTGTAAATGGGATTTCATGGTCAAACCATGGTGTCTTCACCTGCCGCTCCTCATCATTTTCCATATACCCGGTTGCCCCCTCTGCCATATAGCCGACACAGTCGATCAGTCTCACTTTTGCCTTCACATCCTGTGAAAGCTGGATCTCTGCCGCCTCCTTCGGGACAAATTTCGGCTCTGTTGTCATAATCGTCTTCCCTGATGCAGACTGTGGCAGTTCATCTCTCGTCCTCGCCCGACTGTTTGCATCGGTCATATTCGGCAGTACGAGCAAGTCCATAAATCGTTTGATAAAAGTTGATTTTCCAGTACGCACCGGCCCTACAATGCCCAGATAAATTTCCCCATTTGTCCTTGCCTCAATGTCTTTGTATAAATGAAACGTCTCCATAAGAATACCCCCTTGCTATGCTGATACAATCTATGCAAAAAAAGCCAGTTTTAGAATCTCCGCTATTCTATTTATTTTTTTCTTTTTCCTAAAGCATTTTTATGCTATAATATTGCGGAATAACTACAAACGAGGTGAAACATGAATATTTTGACAACATTAAAAAAATCTATCATCGGAGGATTTCTGATCGGCTTTGGCGGAACTGTCTACTTAAATATGGACAATAAGATCGTCGCTGCATTCCTCTTCGGTCTCGGACTGTTTACGATCATCAATTTCGAGTTGAACTTATATACCGGTAAGATCGGCTATCTTTCAAAAGAGAACTGGAGAGAAATACTTCTGACACTGATTGGTAATTTCATCGGTACCAACCTCTTTGCGTTTCTCGTACTTCAGACACGCCTTGCAGGAAAATTAAAAGAAGTAGTTGCTCCGGCCGTGGAACTAAAATTGTCTGACAATCTGTTAAGCACATTCATCCTTGCGATTTTCTGTGGAATCCTGATGTCCATCGCAGTTGGAACCTTTAAAAAGCTTCCAAATATTTTAGGAACACTGGCCGTCTTTTTGTGCGTGGCAGTCTTTATCCTCGCCGGATTTGAACACTGTGTAGCGAACATGTTCTTCTTCGCACTCTCAAGTTCTCCGGCAGACTATCTTCTGACACTGCTCGTGGCAATTGCCGGAAACAGTCTTGGCGGAATCGCATTCTACAGACTGACAAAAATAAAAGAAGCTGAAGTCTAAATAAGTTAATCGCACCTGTGACCGGGCTTTCCCTGGTCAGGTCATCCCTATATCCGGTACAACGAAAAACTCCTTCTCGTCAAGAAATGAATTGCTTTTCATTTTCTTTTGACGAAAAGGAGTTTTATTTTATTCAGGATTCCACTGCTGACTAAAAACAGTTTGAAATCCTTTTTCTCTTTCAATATTCAAATATCTTATGCTTCCCACGGCAGATCCGAATGTTCTGTCTTTCCATCCCGGAGCATCAGTTCTTTTACCGCCTCTGCCGCGCTCTTTCCTTCAAAGAGAACTGCATTGACCTGCTCAATGATCGGCATCTGCACTTCATATTTCTGTGCAAGCTTTACGGCTGCCTTTGTAGAATATACACCTTCCACAACCATCTGCACTTCATCCATCGCCTGCTGCATCGTCCTTCCCTGACCGATCAGATAACCTGCTTTCCGATTCCGGCTGTGCACACTTGCACAAGTTACAATCAGATCTCCGATTCCGGTCAGTCCGGTGAAGCTCTCGATCTTTCCACCCATCTTCACCCCGAGGCGTGCGATCTCTGCAATTCCTCTCGTGATCAGAGCAGCCTTCGTGTTATCCCCGTATCCAAGTCCATCGGCAATTCCGGCAGCAAGCGCAATGACATTTTTCAGCGAGCCGCCAAGCTCGATCCCGAGAATATCCGGGCTTGTATAGACACGAAAGACTTCATTCATAAACATCTTCTGAAGATATTCGGCAGTCTCTTTTGTACGCGCCCCTACGACACAAGTCGTCGGAAGACATCTTCCGACTTCTTCCGCATGGCTCGGACCGGACAATACCGCCACATCCGCCTGTGGAATTTCCTGCTCAATCTGCTCAGAAAGTGTCATCAGTGTGCTTTCCTCGATTCCCTTTGCCACATTGACGATTTTCTGTCCTTCTTTCACAAACGGAGCCATCTTCTTTGCAGTTGCCCTCGTAAACGGAGAAGGCACCGCAAGCACCATGAAATCCTGATCTGTAATTGCTTCCTGAATCTCATTGGTAAATTTCATCGTCTGCGGAAGTTTCACTCCCGGCAGCTTGCTTTTGTGCTCCCGCTCACGGTCAAGCATCTCCACCTCTGCCTGATCGATCGACCATACCGTCACATCATGCCCGTTTTTATCCAACAGTAATGCAAGTGCTGTCCCCCAGCTTCCTGCGCCCAATACTCCAGCTTTTGCCATAATCAGTCCTCCTGTTTCTTCTTTGCACCAAACTTATTTTCCGTTCCATTTAACAGTCTTTTGATATTTGCCCTATGCTTATAAAATGCAGACAACATTAAAAAGACTGCGATCGCATACATCTCATACAGATGTGCCTGAGAAAGTCCAAATCCTCCGCGCTGTCCATATACAACAACCTCTACAACAAACAGCACAACAATTGTAAGAGATCCCAGAGAAACATATCTGGTAATTCCGACGATTACCCAGAAAACGATTGCCGCGATCAGCATCATCATCGGATTTGTCGCAAAAATCAACCCTGCGGTCGCCGCAATCCCCTTTCCGCCCTTGAATTTTAAATAGAACGGATAGTTGTGTCCGAGCACAGCGCCCATTCCTGCATACATGGAAAGAAGTGCTAATTCCTCTGGGTAAGCCTGACTATAAAGTATATGTACGATCCACACTGCCACCACACATTTTAAGAAATCTCCGAGAAACGTGATCATTCCCGCTTTCCATCCTAATGTCCGCAGTGTGTTTGTCGTTCCGGCGTTACCGCTTCCATGCTGCCTGATGTCAATATGTTTCCATTTTCCATAGAGATATCCCGTCTGCAGCAGCCCGCAGACATATCCTATGATCACACAGACCAAACGTTCCATAATTATCGGTCTTTCTCCTTTCTCTCGCGGATAAAGAATTTTAACGAGGTTCCCTTAAATCCAAACGCCTCGCGGATCTTATTTTCCAGATAGCGTGTGTAAGAGAAGTGCATCAGTTCCTTATCGTTGACAAAAATGACGAAGGTCGGCGGCTTCACTGCCACCTGCGTAATATAGTAAAGTTTTAGTCTCTTTCCTTTATCTGACGGCGGCTGCTGCATCGCAACGGCTTCCATCATAATCTCATTGAGTACTCCGGTCGAAATACGAAGTGTCTGATTCTCCAATACCATATCGATCATATCGAACAGTTTTGGAAGGCGCTGCCCCGTCTTCGCAGACACATACATGATCTCTGCATACGGCATGTATGACAATACCTGACGAACATTCTTTTCATACTCATACATCGTCTTGTCATTTTTCTCAATGGCATCCCATTTATTTACAATAATAATCACACCTTTGCCGCGCTCATGAGCGATTCCGGCAATCTTAGCATCCTGCTCTGTGACACCTTCCACCGCATCGATCACAACTAAGACGACGTCTGCCCGCTCCACAGCTGTCACTGTACGGATAATACTGTATCGTTCCAGTTCTTCTTTGATCTTATTCTTTCTACGAAGTCCTGCTGTGTCGATGAAGACATATTCTTTTCCATTCCATGTAATCTCTGTGTCGATGGCATCTCTTGTCGTTCCTGCAATATTGGAAACGATCACACGGTTCTCTCCGACCAGCTTATTGATGATCGAAGATTTTCCCACATTCGGCTTTCCGACAATCGCGATCCGAGGTCTCTCATCCTCTTCTTCCTCTGCAGAATGCTCCGGAAAATGTGCAGCGACTGCATCTAGCATATCTCCCAGTCCAAGTCTTGAGGATGCAGAAATCGGGATTGGATCTCCGATTCCCAGATTGTAAAATTCATACACATCTGCCATCAGTTTCTGGAAGCTATCCACCTTATTGACAACTAATACGACCGGCTTTCCAGAACGGCGCAGCATATCTGCCACTTTGGAATCCGAATCCTGAAGTCCTTGTCTGACATCCGTGATAAAGATGATCACATCCGCAGTATCAATCGCAATCTGCGCCTGCTCTCTCATCTGTGCAAGAATGATATCCTTGCTGTCCGGCTCGATCCCGCCTGTGTCAATCAGGGTAAATTCCCGATCAAGCCATGTTACTTCTGCATAAATTCTGTCCCTTGTGACTCCCGGCGTGTCTTTCACGATGGAAATCATCTCTCCTGCCAGCGCATTGAATAATGTAGATTTTCCTACATTCGGTCTTCCTACGATGGCAACTACTGGTTTACTCATAGTTTCACTCCTATATCTGTCTTATTTTATTATTTTCTTTTGTCTTTGTTCTGACAAGTCACCTATATCTTCTCATCCAGAACTGCTTCGATGAGATCTTGTCCGCTTGATTTTACAATATCTATCTGCACTTGTAAAGCCTCTTTCAGCTGATCTAAGGTAACATCATCAAGAAATACTTCTTCGCCGTTTCTTAACATACAGCACGGCAGAAGCAATCTGCTTCCAAGCGGTCTGCCAGAAAGCTGTGCCTTCAGATCCTGCCCGGTGATCAGTCCCGCCACAGTGATCAGCTCTCCGAAGAAATCATTTCGAATCTCATAGAGATGGACAATCACATTTGGATATTTTGTCTGAAGTGTCTCGATCATTCTTTTTAAATACGGATACGCAAGTTTTCCGGTTGCCAGGGAAATCTCTGTCTCTCTGTCATCCCCAGACAATTGCTCAAATGCCTCCTGAAACTCGTTCTGCAAAAGTCTTGTAGTGCCGACTCCGTTTTCCAGCTGAAGGTAACCGTCGTAACGCTCTTCCTCCGGCATCTCCTCCCCGGCAAGAATGTACCATTCATCTCCTGCATGGATAAAGTGTGTTCCATATTCCTCATAGATTTTCTTCTGCCAGCGGTGAATGATCGCAAGCACTTCCTTCGCCTCTTCTTTTGTAAATGGCTCCAACGGATACAGTCCGTCGCGGAATTTTGTCAATCCAACCGGAACGACCGATACACTCTGCAAATGTGGCAGATATGCCGTCATATCACGAATGCTCCGCTCCAGCTCCTCGCCGTCATTGATTCCTTTACAGAGCACGATCTGCCCATTCATCGTGATGCCGCCCTCATAGAGTGTCTGTACCTTCTTCAGTGCATCCCCCGCAAACCGGTTGTGCAGCATCTTACACCGCAATTCCGGGTTCGTTGTATGAAAGGAAATATTAATCGGCTCCAGATGATACTGTACAATCCGGTCAATATCATGATCACTCATATTTGTCAGCGTAATGTAATTTCCCTGCAGGAAGGAGAGTCTGGAATCATCATCTTTAAAATAAAGTGTCTCTCGCATTCCTTTCGGCATCTGGTCGATGAAGCAGAACATACATTTATTTCTGCAGGAACGATACTCGTCCATCAGCCCCTGCTCAAACTCGATCCCCAAATCTTCCTCATAGTCCTTCTCAATCTCCAGCTCCCACTCTTCTCCGTCCGGCTTCTCGATCAGAAGTACAAGTTCTTCGTCATTTACAAGATAATGGTAATCAAAAACATCCTCTATTTCCTTGTCATTGATACTGATCAGGCAGTCCCCCGGCTCCACGCCAAGCTCCCACGCAATACTTCCGTCCTCCACGGAACGGATGATATGTCTATGTTTCATATTGTCTTCTCCTAATTCTACTACTTCCAAACAAATACCGCCTGTATTTCGTCAAAATTTTTACATCTCTTTCGAAACATGCGTTTTCTGCCATATTTGTTTCTGGCTTCCTTTTATCATACTAGATTTTTAAGGAAAAAGCAATTTTTTACACCTCTTTCTTGCCCCACAGATCAAAAAGTGATATAAATGAAATGTCAATAAATTTTTTAACGGAGGCCATTATGCCAAATATTCAATTATTAGAAAAAACTCTTCCGGCGGCACCGCTTCGCATTGCAGCACTGGAAAGCTGTCTGCCGCTGGCGCAAAAAGTCGACGACTACATCGTGACATTCCGGAAAAGTGCCCTGGAATCCATGCAGTCTTCTGCACTTTATGCAAACTACAAAAAGGACAGTTACCTTTTGAAAACTTCCTGCCCGCGTTTCGGCTCAGGAGAAGCAAAAGGAATGATCCACGAATCTGTCCGCGGTGCAGATTTATTTGTCATGGTAGATGTCTGCAATTACAGTCTGACTTACTCTGTCAACGGACATTTAAATCACATGTCCCCGGATGACCATTACCAGGATTTGAAACGTATCATTTCCGCAGCTACCGGAAAGGCACACCGCATCAATGTGATCATGCCATTCCTCTATGAAAGCCGCCAGCATAAGCGCACAAAGCGAGAGTCTCTTGACTGTGCACTCGGACTGGAAGAACTGATCGATATGGGTGTCAGCAATATTCTCACCTTTGACGCCCACGACCCGCGTGTGCAGAACTCAATCCCACTGAAGGGATTTGACAACTTCAGCCCGGCATATCAGTTCATGAAAGCATTGTTCCGTGCAGAATCCGACTTAAAAGTAGACAAGGATCACCTGATGATCATCAGCCCGGACGAAGGCGCGATGCACAGAGCTGTCTATTTCTCAAACGTGCTCGGCGTAGACATGGGTATGTTCTATAAGAGAAGAGATTACTCTACAGTTGTCAACGGGAAAAATCCGATCGTTGCCCACGAATTCCTCGGAGATGACGTAAGTGGAAAAGACGTGATCATCCTCGACGATATGATTTCTTCCGGAGAAAGTATGTTAGACGTGGCAAAACAATTAAAAGACCGCCACGCAAACCGCGTATTTATCTGCACAACCTTCGGACTTTTCACAGAAGGATTGGGAAAATTTGATGAATACTATGAGAAAGGGTACATCGATCGCGTGATCACGACAAACCTCACTTACCTGCCTGCAGAGGCTTCTGAAAAGCCATATTTTGTTGTGGCAGATATGAGTAAGTTCCTTGCGTTGATCATTGATTCCCTGAATCACGACATTTCCATCGGTTCCGTATTAAATCCAACCGATAAAATCCACAGACTGTTGGAAACTTATAAAAAAAGATAGAGAAACTGTGCAAGTCACAATTTATAAAGTCTACGAGGGAGATAACACAAAGCAATGTGTCTCTCCCTCTATTTATTCTAAGATCTGCCATCTCCATTTTGTCCACTACCACAAACTATCTTTTAAGGAATTACGTGAAAAAAACGGAGCGCTTTCTGAATGCCTCCTTCATCTACATCATCAGTCACATAATCCGCTTCCTTCTTCACGCAATCTTGTGCATTCCCCATCGCAACTCCAATCTGTGCATATCTCAGCATATCTATATCATTTTCTGCATCCCCAAATACCATCACTTCACTTTGCTGAATTCCGAAACGCTCACAAAAATACCGAATCCCCGCTGACTTTCCTCCCTTTGCGGATATAATATCGACTCCAACCTCATTCCATCTAACAATTTTACATTTCTTTAAAAAATCATCACTCAGGAAAGATTCTTCCTCTTCTTTCAAGAACATTGATGCCTGATAAAGTTCTCCCCCTCTGTACAAGTCGGCTTCCGGCGCAGATATTGACACCTGTCCCAATGCTTTGCACACTTCATCATTTACAAAATTAATATAGATTCTCTCCTCTTCTACTAGAGCCAAAGGATATTTTCCTCCCCAAAATATGGATACCAGCTTTTCTGTCAATTCCTTATCAAAAGGTGTTCCAAAAAGAACCTCTCCATTCGTATCAAGGCATAACTGACCATTTAATGTGACATAGCCATCAAACTTTATATGATTTATCGGCAATCTCAACAACTCTGTAAAATGTCTACCTGTAGCGATAAATATCTTTATGCTTTTCGCTTTCAAGATTTCCAATGCATTCAACGTATCAAATGGTATCCTCTTCGTCCCATTGGAAAGCAAAGTGCCATCCACATCAAAAAAAATTGCTTTAATCATAATCCGTCTCCTCGTAATTGTTTTTTCTAATATAACATTCCTCTAGGACTCTGACATTTCTTTTCTGCCCCAAATTTTTCTATTATAAAAGAGATATTTCATTGACAACCATCAATATTGCCCTGATAAATATCCCTTTTTGCTTAAACCAGATTCTTTGATTTCTATTGCTGTTCGTTCACCTCTTCGTGGTGATACTCCCCTTCAAATACCTCTTCCTGTGGCTGTACTTTTGCTTCCCCAGACTCTGCGGCTCCCGGTGGGAAGGAATAATACTGATGGCCATTCTCCAATACGACTCCTCTTGCCTCGGCAAGTTCACTGACTGTCACAAGCTGATAGCCTTGCTCCACAAGCTTTGGAATCAACTCCAGTGCAGCATCGATCGTCGTGGAATGAATATCATGCATCAATACGATATCTCCATCTTTCACGGTATTCAGCACACTATCTACCGTCGCTTTTGCATTTTTTGTCTGCCAGTCCAGTGTATCCACAGACCACATAATAAATGGCATTTTCACAGTCTGTTTCAGTGTGTCACTGACTGCCCCATAAGGCGGCCGAAGTGTTGTAGTGCCATTTGCAACAAATCCGTTGATGATTCTGTTCGTACCATCCACCTCGTCTAAAATTCCCGCAGGATCCATCGTAGATAAGTTTGCATGTGTCATCGAATGGTTGGAAAGTTCACATCCCTGCTTTGCCATTCGTTTGATTAGCTCTCCATTGTTCTGTGCGTTCTGCCCAAGCATGAAAAAAGTTGCTCGTGAATTATATTTTTCCAATTGATCCAACAATTCCCCGGTCCGCTTGCCTGGTCCATCATCAAATGTCAGTGCAAGCATAGGTTTATTCGGATCAATAGAACTCTCTTCGGATTTCAATTTTCCATCTTTTGCAAATTGATAAGTTTTGACACCAATCCGCAGTTCTCCGGTTACCAGATTTCCTTCCCCGTCAAAATAGTATTTCTCTCCGTCATCTTCTACCCATCCATTTTGCACATAAGTTCCGTCCGGCTGCTTAAACTTCTTCCCGTCCCACTCGCCATATTTATTTTTTACAGTCAACGTACCATCCCGTGTCTCAAAAAATACGGACTGAGACAGTTCCCCTTCTAGTTTCTTCTGCAAATCATCTGAAAGTTTTATTTTGACCGGAAAGGTCCCTTCTTTTGTCCCATCTGATTCACATTCCAGCGTGTAGTCTTTCCCCTCTGTCAGACTTTCCATAAACTCCTGTGCCGTATACTGCTCTTTTTCATCCAACGTAGTCTTCATCGCACCTTCCCCATGAATATCCACGGAAAACTTTGGAAGTTCACTGTCCTGGTACATCGTCTCCGACTTCGCCTTCATAGAAATCACTGCCAGTCCACTCTTTTCAGAAGCCGCTGCCGTACTGAAAAGTATGACCGACAGCAGGCAAAGAACTACAATACTGATCAGTTTCTTCTTAACGCGTTCCCGCTTGCGCGCACGCTTTATCTGCCTCATAAATTTTGTACCCCCTAAACTTTTGTAACACTTTTTCTCTTTTCAGTATACACAATTTCCCACCAGACTGCAATCGTATTTCCCGCACATTTCATACACCTTTTCGAAGCAAAAAATACCTTCCATTCTAGACAGCTTTCCGTCCAAAATGAAAGGTATTCTAATTATTCTTCGTTTACTTTTTCTACTTGAATAATTGCAGATTTCTGCATTGGAATACGACAGTTTCTGTTATTTCCAAACTCTACGATCACATCATCGTCTGTGATATCGATCAGTACACCGTAAAATCCACTTGTTGTCAATACTGTATCTCCTACTTCCATAGAAGCAACCATCGCCTGAATTCTCTTCTGCTCTTTTCTCTGCGGGCGGAACAGAAAGAACCACATACCTCCGATCAGTACTGCATACACTAAGATAATGGAAAACATTCCACCAGCTCCACCTGACGCTAATAAACCATTCATACTAAATTCCTCCTACTTCTCAATTAAGCACTATTGCTATGATACACAATTTCTGCTGAGACATCAAGTTATTTTTAGAAATTTTATGATTTGTTTATATCTGTCCGCGTGTGAATCCTTCCAGTTTCTGCTTCTTGTACTCCTTATATCTTCCTTCCTCGATCGCTGTGCGGATTTCTTCCATCATATTGTTATAGAAATACAGATTATGCAGCACGCACAGACGCATACCAAGCATCTCTTTTGCTTTCAGCAAATGGCGGATATAGGCTCTGCTGTATTTGCGGCAGGCCGGACACTGACAACCTTCCTCGATCGGTCTGTCATCCAGCTCATATTTTGCATTGAACAGATTCATCTTTCCATGATTGGTGTAAACATGCCCATGTCTTCCATTTCTACTTGGGTAGACACAATCAAAGAAATCAACACCTCTGTCAACCGCCTCAAGAATATTTGCCGGCGTTCCAACTCCCATCAGATAAGTCGGCTTGTCCTGTGGAAGATATGGAACTGTCGCGTCAATGATCCGGTACATGTCTTCATGGGATTCTCCCACTGCCAGTCCTCCGAGCGCATAACCATCCAGATCAAGTTCCGCAATCCGTTTCGCATGTTCGATGCGGATATCTTCATAAATACCACCTTGATTGATTCCAAACAGCATCTGCTGCTTGTTGATCGTATCTTCCAGGCTATTCAGCCTTGCCATCTCTTTTTTACAACGCTCCAGCCAGCGCACTGTGCGATCTACCGAGTGCTGGATATAGTTGCGGTCTGCCACACTGGACGGACATTCATCAAACGCCATCGCAATCGTAGATGCTAAATTGGACTGGATCTGCATACTCTCCTCTGGTCCCATGAAAATTTTCTTTCCATCGATGTGGGAGTGGAAATACACGCCTTCCTCTTTGATCTTTCTCAATCCCGCAAGAGAAAAGACCTGAAATCCACCTGAATCTGTCAGAATCGGCTTATCCCACACCATAAATTTATGCAGTCCCCCGAGTTTTTTTACTACTTCATCGCCCGGACGCACATGTAGATGATAGGTATTCGAAAGCTCTACCTGCGTCTTAATTCCTTGAAGATCTTCTGTGGAGACAGCACCTTTGATTGCTGCTGCTGTTCCCACATTCATAAATACCGGCGTCTCGATCACACCATGTACTGTTTTCAGTCTCCCTCTTTTGGCAAGACCATCTCTTTTTATTAATTGATACATTCTTTTTCTCCTCTGACTTAATAATGACAAATGACCGGAACTCCTGCACTGATCAAGTTCAGCAGCTGCCCCGCCTTATCAATCGGCATATTGATACATCCATGAGAACCGGCACTCTGATACAGACTGCCCCCAAATGCCGGCTGCCAGTCCGCATCGTGGAATCCAACTCCGCTCCATGTAAACTGCATCCAGTATCTGACTTCTGTTTCATAGATTGGCTGTCCCGTCTCCGGATCTTTTTCCCCAACAAGAACAGACGGACTTTCCTTATAAAGCACGTCGTAGACTCCCTCCGGTGTGATTCTGTCCGGTGTCGGAAAACCTGATACAATATCTGTCTCCAACACAACATTTCCATTCTGGATATACCACATATGCTGGGCGGACAAATCCACTTCTGCATACGTATTGCCCCAGTCTGTCGCACCAAATGATGCTGCGCGTTTTTCATAGATAGGCTCTCTCTGTACCGGCTTTCCTCCGGCAATATCTGCCTTCAACTGCTCAATCTCTGCCGGCTCATCAATACTCCATCCGTATGTACCGCCAGATACAGTCGCAGCTTTGCCGGTTGGTGTCGTAAAACTTCTCGTCTTTCCTACTGTATCATATCTGGATGCGAGATCTCTTACATATGCAGAAATCCCATCCGTCGTAAATGTGACATTCATATTCTCATCAACTGTAATCCACTCTGCAAGCTTTGCCTTGTCAATTCCTTCCGGAGTCGCTCCCATCTGATAAGTGACTGTTCCTCCGAGGTACGAATTCATCTTATCTCTCGCCGCCACAACTTCAGGTGAATCTTCAGTAAATTTCGGCTTAAGATAGCAGCCTTCCTTTTCTAGATCCATCTCATGCTGGAATCCACTGATCTTCTCCTTGATCTTCTGGCGGAAGACTTCCTGATCTAACTGTGTGCCCTCTACCTCTTTTGTAATCACGAATGTATTCCCGTCAAATGTCGGCTTCGCAGATACTGACGGTGTCTGATTCTCCGGCTTCATGCACTGAAGTCCACTGATCAATGCATCTAATGCCGCCTCATCGTACTGGACATCCACTTTCGCCTCTGCGCTTCCCTTTTGGAACAATGCCCGGATCCACAGAAACGCATTCTGATCTTTTACAATCTTCTCCAGTTCTTTTCCTGGAAGATATTCCAGAGAAATATCCTCTCCACTGATCACTTCTGTTCCGCCATCATTTTCCTTTAAGGTAAGTGTATAGCCTTGTACCTGCTTCTCCATATAAGACTCTGCTTCTTTTACTGTCTTACCTGAAAAATCATTTCCGTTGATGGTTGTATTAAAATAAAAATGCTTTGTAAAATAGAAAGCAAATCCAAGGTAAACAAGCGCTGCCGCTCCAAGAACCCCTCCTGCGATAAACAACGCCTTCTTCTTCATCTGCTCTTTCTTCTCGCTGCTTTTGCCATTTTTCTGATGATTCTGCTTTGCTGAATGGCTTCCTGATGAGTTCTTCGCGTTCTGTTTCAGCTGCATCTCAGAAGATTTTCTGCTCTCCTCCCTGTGCTGGGAATTCTTTTTGACAGATTCTTCCTGATGCGTTCTCTTCTGCTCATGCTGCTTCTGTCCATGCTGTTTCTGTAGTTCTTTCCGCGCAAGATTCTTTGCCTTTTGTGTCCGTATCTCTTTTGGAAGTTCAGCCGTAAACTGCGCCTTCTGAAGATCAGATCTTTGGGCACGCGGCCGCGGATTCTTTCTTTTCTTTTCTTTCTTCTCTATCTCTTCTATATTCTCCTCATCCGGACCATCATCCAGACGATAGGAGAAGTATTCGATGTCATCTACACGCCCGTCTGCATGTCTGTTCCCAGATCCTTGGCGTCTTCTCTTATCATTCGTGCCGCCCATATAGTATCTATTTCCTTTCTCTAAACAATATCTAGTAAACATTATAATACGTCCCTTTCTAAAAGTACAGTATAAAATAAGCATTGCCACTTTTTTTAACTTCCTATATAATAATGACAAAAGTTTGTAATATTTTTGTCACGAAAGGAGTTTTTATATATGGCTGGTTCCTATTTTGGAAATTCATTCCGCATCACAACCTGGGGAGAATCCCACGGTCCGGCAATCGGTGTCGTCATCGATGGATGTCCTGCCGGACTTGCACTCTCCGCGAAAGAAATCCAGTGCTTTCTCGACCGCAGAAAGCCTGGTCAAAGCCGCTACACGACACAGCGAAACGAATCGGATCAAGTAGAAATCCTCTCCGGTGTATTTGAAGGACGTACGACCGGAACACCAATTTCATTAATTGTCCACAATCAAGATCAACGCTCCAAAGATTACGGAAATATCGCTTCCTGCTACCGTCCCGGACATGCCGACTTTACTTTTGACAGCAAGTATGGATTCCGTGACTATCGCGGAGGTGGTCGTTCTTCCGGGCGTGAGACGATCGGCCGTGTCGCTGCCGGTGCTATTGCCTCCAAACTGCTCGCAGAAATGGGGGTTACTATCATGGCTTACGCCAAGTCGATCGGACCTGTTACCGTTCCTACATCTGAATATCATCTGACTGAGATTATGGAAAATGCTCTGTATATGCCTAATAATACATATGCCGGACAGGCAGAAATATACTTAAAAGAATGTATGGAAAAACAGGATTCTTCCGGAGGAGTCATTGAATGTACCGTTCACGGAATGCCTGCCGGAATCGGTGAGCCTGTTTTTGAAAAGCTCGATGCCGTTCTCGCCAAAGCCGTTATGTCCATCGGTGCTGTCAAAGGTGTGGAGATTGGTGATGGTTTTCAGGCAGCCACTTCTCATGGAAGTATCAACAACGATGCCTTCACCTGCGAAAACGGATCCATCTCAAAGCTGACAAATCATTCTGGCGGAATCCTCGGAGGAATGAGCGACGGCTCAGACATTGTCCTGCGCGCCGCTTTTAAGCCGACACCTTCTATTTCACAAGTACAGCAGACTGTGACAACTACATCCGAGAATATCGATCTTTCCATTCACGGACGCCATGATCCGATCATCGTTCCGCGTGCAGTCGTTGTCGTAGAGTCCATGGTGGCACTCACACTGATCGATCTGTTATTTGCCAACATGAGTTCCAGACTGGATAAGGTTCTTTCCTTTTACAAAAGATAAGATCCAAAAGAATCTATAAGCCATTTTTAATAATATTTTTCGTTCGCGTATGATATTCTTTCAGACAATATTATACGCGAACGTTTTGTCTGTCTTTAGTTTAACAAATTTTTTTTACTTTTCTTTTCATTCTTTCTTAATCTTTTCTGAAATTCTTTTCTAAGCCCTATCACCTGCATAACCTATCAAGGCGGATAACCTTCAACAAAGTCTGTTTTTCTTCATTTTCTGATTGACTATTACCTAAAATAGAGTATAATAATATAGGCACATTTGTTTAGAAATAGTAAACTTTTTGTTTATTTATAATAGTACTTATACGTATGGAAAGGATGTCCGTATATATGAATATAGGCAATAAACTCAGGGAATTGCGCATGGAGAAAGGACTTACGCAGGAAGAACTTGCCGATCGGGCAGAACTTTCGAAGGGATTTATCTCCCAGATAGAAAGAGATCTTACCTCCCCTTCGATTGCAACGCTGGTCGATCTACTGCAATGTCTCGGGACAAATCTGAAAGATTTCTTCTCCGATGACTCCGATGAGCAGATCGTATTTCCTAAAGAAGATTTCTTTGAAAAAACAGATGCGGAACTTCTCAACACCATCGAATGGATCATCCCGAATGCACAGAAGAATATGATGGAACCAATCCGTGTCACCTTACTCCCCGGAGGCTCCACTTACCCAGACAGACCCCACGAGGGAGAGGAATTCGGATATGTCCTTCAAGGAGTGATCCATATCCATCTCGGGCAGCGGGTATACACGGCCAAAAAGGGAGAGACTTTCTATTTTGCCCCGAACTGTGAACATTCGATCAGTGCGGGAAAAAAGACTGGTGCAAAATTTATCTGGGTAAGCACACCACCCAGTTTTTAATTATTTCTAATTGTTTTCATGTACAAAACATCTATTTAACAAAACGAAGGAGGAGTGAGCATATGGCTAACAAATTAATTGATATTGTAAATGTATCAAAATCCTACGGGGACAATCTCGTCCTCGATGAACTCAACTTATATATCAGGGAGAATGAATTTCTGACACTGCTCGGACCGAGTGGATGCGGGAAGACAACTCTGCTCCGCATCCTGGGCGGATTTGAGAGCTGTGATTCCGGACACATTATTTTCGACGGAAAAAATATCAATAATGTCCCGCCAAATAAGCGACAGCTAAACACAGTCTTCCAGAAATATGCTCTGTTTTCCCACATGTCCATTGCAGAAAATATTGCATTTGGACTGAAGATCAAAGGGAAATCAAAAGCATATATCAATGACAAAATCCGCTATGCGCTAAAGCTTGTCAACCTCGATGGTTACGAGAACCGTACTCCGGACTCTTTAAGCGGCGGACAGCAGCAGCGGATCGCTATCGCCCGCGCGATCGTCAATGAGCCAAAAGTGCTCCTGCTCGACGAACCTTTAGGCGCTCTCGACTTGAAATTGAGACAGGATATGCAGTATGAGCTGATCCGTCTGAAAAACGAACTCGGAATTACATTTATCTATGTTACCCACGACCAGGAGGAAGCGCTCACAATGTCCGACACCATCGTCGTGATGAATCAGGGATATATCCAGCAGATCGGTACGCCGGAAGATATCTACAACGAACCGGAAAATGCATTTGTCGCTGACTTCATTGGGGAAAGCAATATTCTTCCGGCTGTCATGGTCGAAGATAAACTGGTAAAAATTCTCGGCGTCAATTTCCCATGTGTTGATGTGGGATTTGGAAAAAACAAACCTGTGGATGCTGTGATCCGCCCGGAAGATATTGATCTTGTAAAACCAGAAGAAGGACTTCTCGAGGGAGTCGTGACACACCTGATCTTCAAAGGCGTTCACTATGAGATGGAAGTTTCCGCAAATAACTTTGACTGGCTTGTACATAGTACAGACATGGTTCCGGTCGGCACGACTGTTGGAATCAAAGTAGACCCATTTGATATCCAGATTATGAAAAAGCCAGAATCTGAAGATGAGGAGGCGGTTCCAGTTGAAGAGTAAAAAATTACTTGCCGGACCGTACTTATTCTGGTCGGTATCTTTTATCATCATCCCGCTTCTGATGATCTTCTATTATGGGCTGACAGATCAGGATGGTGCCTTTACCTTTGCAAACCTTGCAAAGATTACAACGCCGGAGAACTTAAAAGCGCTCGGACTTGCGCTTCTTTTGTCTCTGATCAGTACTTTAATCTGCCTTGTCATGGCATATCCACTGGCGATGATCCTCGCCTCCATGAATGTCAACCAGACAAGCTTTATTGTATTGATCTTCATCCTTCCGATGTGGATGAATTTTTTGCTCCGCACGCTCGCATGGCAGACTTTATTAGAAAAGAATGGTGTGATCAACAGTATTCTGTCGTTTTTCCACCTGCCGCAGCTTGCGATCATCAACACACCTTATGCGATCATTCTTGGTATGGTCTATAACTTTTTGCCATTTATGGTACTTCCGATCTACAACGTGCTCGTAAAGATTGACAAAGATGTGATCAATGCCGCACGAGATCTCGGCGCAAACAACCGTCAGACCTTCTTTAAAATCATACTGCCATTGACCGTTCCGGGAATCATCAGCGGAATTACCATGGTATTTGTTCCGGCGCTCACAACCTTCGTCATCTCCGATCTTCTTGGTGGAAGTAAAATCCTTCTGATTGGAAATGTCATCGAGCAGGAATTTAAACAAGGAAGCAACTGGCATGTCGGCTCCGGACTTTCACTCGTGCTGATGATCTTCATTATTTTAAGTATGGCTCTCATCGCCAAATATGATAAAGACGGGGAGGGAACTGCATTTTGATTAAAAATACATTACAGAAAATCTACCTGGGGCTTATTTTCATTTTACTTTATGCCCCAATCATTACCCTTGTCGTGCTGTCTTTCAACAATTCCAAGACACGCGCCAAATGGGGGGGCTTTACCGGAAAATGGTACGTTGCCCTTTTTCAGAATGAGCAGATTATGAATGCGCTCTACACAACATTGATCATCGCCCTTCTTTCGGCGCTGATTGCCACACTCATCGGAACCGCCGCCGCGATCGGCATTCAGGCAATGCGAAAAAGAGTCCGTACAGCGATGATGGCTGTCACCAATATCCCGATGCTAAATGCAGATATCGTGACTGGAATTTCCTTAATGCTCTTATTTATCGCATTCCGCTTTTCACTTGGATTTGCAACGATCCTCATGGCACACATTACGTTCAACATTCCTTATGTCATCTTAAGTGTCATGCCAAAATTAAAGCAGACAAACCGTCGGACTTATGAAGCTGCACTGGATCTTGGAGCCTCTCCAATCTATGCATTTTTCAAAGTAGTTTTCCCGGATATCCTTCCGGGTGTCTTCTCGGGATTCCTGCTTGCCTTTACGATGTCCCTTGATGATTTTGTCATCACTCACTTTACAAAAGGACCAGGCGTGGACACACTGTCCACAAAAATTTACAGTGAAGTTCGAAAAGGGATCAAACCGGAGATGTATGCGCTTTCGACCTTGTTGTTTGTATCCGTGCTAATCTTGCTGATTCTCGTCAATGTTTCTCCTTCTTCCAAAGAAGGCAGCACCAGAAAATATGTCAGCAAAAAAAGTAAAGCTGCCCGCTTTGTATTCCGGCGCCTCGTTCCTGCAGTTATGGCAATCGTGATCATCGCCGGAGGATTTTTCTACGGTTCAAAGAGATCCGTCAGTGGTGATAATCAGGTAATTGTCTACAACTGGGGAGAATACCTTGACCCGGAAGTAATCACTATGTTTGAGGAAGAAACCGGCATCTCGGTTGTCTATGAAGAATACGAAACAAACGAAATCATGTATCCAAAAGTGCAGTCCGGCGCCATCGCCTACGATGTTGTCTGCCCATCCGACTATATGATCCAGCGCATGATCGAGAATGACTTGCTCGCAGAAATTAATTTTGATCATATTCCAAATATAAAAAACATTGGCACACAGTATATGGAGCAATCCCGCCAGTTTGATGCAGAAAATAAATATTCTGTTCCGTACTGCTGGGGTACTGTCGGAATCCTCTATAACAAAAAAATGGTTAAGGAACCGATCGACAGCTGGTCTGTCCTCTGGGACGAAACATACAAAGACAATATTTTAATGCAGGACAGTGTCCGCGATGCATTTGCTGTTGCTCTGAAATACCTTGGATATTCTTTAAACTCCACAGACCTAGATGAGCTTGAAGCTGCAAAAGCACTGTTGATCGAACAGAAACCGCTTGTGCAGGCATATGTAATTGACCAGGTCCGCGATAAGATGATCGGAAACGAAGCCGCCATTGGTGTTATCTATTCCGGAGAGGCTATTTATACCCAGCTGGAAAATCCGGATCTGGAATATGTGATTCCAAAAGAGGGCTCCAACGTATGGATCGACTCCTGGGTCATTCCAAAAAATGCAAAGCACAAAGAAAATGCAGAGGCATTTATCAACTTCCTCTGCCGTCCAGACATCGCCAAGATGAACTTCGACTACATTACTTACTCAACACCTAACATAGAAGCAAGAAAACTGATCGAAGATCCTGCAATCCGCAACAGCACTATCGCATTTCCGGATGCTTCTGAATTAGAACGGTGTGAGACATTCCAGTTCCTCGGCGACGAGAACGATGTGCTATACAATGAATTATGGAGGGAGATTAAATCAAAATAATGAAACGGACATTTACCTATCCGATCCATCATGAAATGGCCGGCATGACGATCCAGTCTTTCCTAAAGCAACAGCAGTATTCCAGTCAGGTGATCACGCATTTAAAGCGGACACCTGACGGCATCTGCCGAAACGGTGTCTGGGCACGGGTACACGAAGTGCTGCAAAGTGGAGATCTTCTTACGATTTCCATCGTGGAAGAAACTTCCTCAGAGCACATCGTTCCCGTGCCTCTTCCATTTCCAATCGTATACGAGGACGAAGATCTGCTTGTGATCAATAAGCCTTCCGGCATGCCGATTCATCCTTCTCAGGGAAATTATGAGAATACGCTCGCCAATGCTGCTGCTTACTACTTTGCTTCTCAGAACATTCCTTTCACCTACCGCTGTATCAACCGCTTAGACCGGGATACTACCGGGCTTCTGATCATTGCCAAACATATGTACAGCGCTTCTCTTTTGTCCAATATGGTCGCCAGACGAGAGATTCATCGAGAATATCTTGCCGCTGCCACCGGTCTTGTCGAAGAGTCTGGGATGATTGAAGCACCGATTGGGCGGGCAAACGGTTCTACCATCGAGCGCTGTGTCGATTTCGCGCACGGTGATTATGCCTGCACCCATTTTCACCGGCTTGCTTATCAAAATGGGTATTCTCTCGTTTCTCTCAAACTAGAGACCGGGCGCACCCACCAGATCCGTGTTCATATGAAATATATTGGGCATCCGCTTCCGGGAGATTTTCTCTACCATCCAGAGGATCACTGTATAGACCGTCAGGCACTGCACTCTTACCGACTCTCCTTTATCCATCCAATCACAAAACAGTCACTGACCTTCACAGCACCTCTGCCAGAAGATATGCAGGCAATTTTTCAAAAGACCACAACGTAAAAATGAGCGTGACGTAAAATAGATTTCTTATGAAATCCCTTATTTTACGCCACGCTCATTTACTATAGTTCTATCTTTTTTACATATTCCATCTAAGTGGAAAGATCGTCCGTCGTCAGAAAATCAATCTCCTGATTGGTCCACTCTTGCTTTTCCCAGCTTTCATTGTATGTCCAGACGTTGATACTGATTCCCTTGTCTTTTGCATAGGCTACCATATCGCTGCTGATTCTGGATGCTGCAATCCCACTGTGGGACAATTCTGCCATTTGGTCGATTGTTTCCTGCGTCCCTTCCTCCACCAGATATTTGATACGGATAATCTCAGAACATTCCCGGATCTTCTTTAGCTGATCCAGACTGCCGCTTAGACATACCACGGAATCTTCCATCCCAAGTTCCTGTATTTTTTGCACAAGCGAAATAATATCTTCTACAGAAGTAAACTTAAGATCTAACACAGCATTTGCACCACTCTGTCGACATACTTCCAAAAATTCCTCCATGGTCGGCACCCATGCATATGGATATGCCCAACTGTTGCTGCCACTGTCAATTGTCAGCATCTGGATCTCATCTAAGGTCATCTCCGCAATCACTCCGGTTCCATCGGTCATGCGATCTACAGTTGGATCGTGCATACATACAAATGCCCCATCTGCAGTCCGGTGAATATCTGCCTCAATTCCCCATGCACCACTCTGCGCTGCCAGTTCATAGGCAGGAAGCGTATTTTCCGGTGCCTCAGAACTGTACCCACGATGTGCAATGACCTTTGTTCCACTATTTTTTACTGCAAGTTCTGTCGTCTGTTCCAATGCCTGTTCTATATTCCCTCCAAGCAGCGGTACTGCTTTTTCCACTGTAGTTTCCGGAAGTATCCTTGCCTTCAAGTCTAACGTATAGCTTCTACTATACACAAAGATCCCTGCAGCCACACAGAGGATTGCCCCGGCGGTACATCCGAGAAATATCTTCTGCCTCCGCACCTTTCTGCGCCGCAGTTCCTTCATTCGTTTGAGCTTCTGCTCTCTCAATGTATATTCTGACATGACTGTCACCTGCTATACTTGAAAACATCCGCCGCCGACAAATTCTCGAAGAAGCGAGTTTTTCGGAATATTTTCGCTTCCGACACCGACAAAATACTCGAGGAACTTCAGAAGTCTTTTTGCTTCTGTATACTCTTCACACTCTTTGTCGATACCAAATAAAATCGGCTCTGCATACTGCTTTAACACTGCCAGTTCATAAATCAGCGCAGAGTTAAACATAACATCTGCATCTTCCTGATAAGGGAAAATATTTTCCTCCTCCCCGCGTCTGACAGAAGGCCACATCCGGATTGTCTGTTGGGCAGAAGTTCCCCGCGTTCTCGCATCTCTTACCAGTCTGCGGATCAGACGACCGTCTGTCGTAGGAATCCGGTTGTGCTCATCGATATTTAACTGTGTCAATGCACTGATGTAAATTTTAAATTTATTTTCTGCTGCCAGCTTATAAGTCATCGCATCATTCAGACAGTGGATTCCTTCGATGACAAGGACATCATTTGCCCCAAGCTTTTTCGGCTTCGAAATATATTCTCGCTTTCCAGTCTTAAAATTAAATGTCGGAAGCTGTACTTCCTTTCCTTCCAGAAGATCTGTCATGTCTTGATTAAATTTCTCTAGATCAATCGCCTCCAGACATTCAAAATTGTAGTTACCGTTCTCATCCTTCGGCGTCAGTTCCCGGTCTACAAAATAATTGTCAACCGCGATCGGATGCGGCACAAGCCCATTGACTCTGAGCTGTACAGACAGTCTGTGGGAAAAAGTAGTCTTTCCCGAAGAGGACGGCCCTGCGATCAAAATAAAACGCACTTCCGGTCTGGCTGCGATCTGCGCTGCAATCGAGGCAATCTTACTTTCCTGAAGCGCCTCCTGCACAAGCATCTCCTCAAGGATATCCCCCTTTGTGATAATGTCATTCAGCTCTCCGACCGTCTCAATTCTCTGCATATCTCCCCATCTTGTAGATTCCTTCAACACCTGGAATAATTTATTCTGAGGTACAAACGGCGGCACCTCTTTTGGCGCTGACGCTACCGGCATTTGGATAACAAATCCTTCATCATATAAATGCAGTTCAAAATATTTCAAGTATCTTGTGCTCGGAAGCATATACCCATAGTAGTAATCTTCGAACTCATTCAAACTGTACAGATTCACTTTCGATCCTCTCCGATACTCAAAAAGCTTCTCTTTATCCACCATCCCGTACTGGTGAAAAAGCGCTGTGGCATCCGGTGTCGATACACTTCTCTTTTTAATCGGTATGTCTGCTTCTACGATATCCCGCATACGGATTGTCACCCGGTTTAAGAAATCCTGATTGACGACAACATTCCCCTCTACTTTGCAATAATACCCTTTGCTTACAGAATAGAGGATTCTCACTTTATCTATATTTTCATGCCCTGCCACGTTATAAACAGCCTTCACAAGCAAAAGGCTCATACTCCTTCTGTAAGTCTGGTTTCCAATTGCCTCACCGGTTGTGACAAACTTTAATACACAGTCTTTCTTTAACTTTTTCCCAAGCTCCTGAAGACGGTTGTCTACAAAAACAAGCACAATATCATTTTCATACTCTGCCTGAAAATCTTCTGAAATCTTCTCATAAGTTGTCCCCGCTTCATACTGGCGGAGTACCTTCCCAACCTGAACGGTATATCTCTGTTGTTCCACCTGTTTCCCTTCTTTCTTCTCTGTCATCTTACATTCTATGCTACACAACAGAAAACGGATGACTGATCGGAGCACACTTGATATCCAGTTTTTCAAATCTTTCTTCCAAAAACTTTCTCATGTCCTCTATAAAAATATGTTCCATTCCATAATGCCCGGCATCCATGATCGTAAGTCCCTGCGCCTCAGCATCTATTCCAGAATGATGATCAATATCTCCGGTAATCAGCACCTCTGCTTTCTTTCTGATCGCCTCCCCGATTACACTCTTCCCAGATCCTGGGCAGACCGCCACTCTCTGAATTTTTCTGTCCAAATCCCCAAACACTTTTATGTTCGAAAGGGCAAACCGCTCTTTGACAAGTTCACAGCATTCCCCCACAGTCATCGCACTTGCAAACTGCCCGGATTTGCCGATTCCTTTCTCTGGTTCTTTTGGCTCAGTCTGTTCCAACACCTCTATGGACTGTAAGCCTAGACGGTTGGCCGCAAGATCTGCCATCCGCAGTACATCATAGTTCGTATGCATCGCATAATAGGAAATATCGTGCTGCAGCAATTGTACAACACGATTTCCAATAAAATCCTGATCTGAAATTTTCTTTAACCCCTTAAAAATCAATGGATGATGCGTAATGAGTAAATCTGCCTTCACCCGAACCGCTTCCCGGATTACTTCCTCGGTCACATCCAGCGCAAGATAAACGCTTTTCACCTCTTTGTTGGCTCGTCCGACAAGAAGCCCTACATTATCCCACTCACATGCATACGAAACCGGATATACTTCTTCGATTTTCTCTGTCAATTCCTTACAAAGCATCGCTCTTTCCTCCCGTTTCTTCTATTTCTTTTGCTTTCCCCCAGATTCCCACTGTCCTAAGATTCCTTCTACACATGCAGTCTCCTTCTGCAGTGCTTCTCTTCTCTGGCAAATATGATCACCACTTTTATCGTCCAATTCTCTTAATACCTTTCGCTTCATATCCAGCTCTCTATGAAGAAAGCTTTGGAGTACCGGATGCCTCTGAGAAAGAAGTTCTTTTCCATAACATGCCTCTTCTTTCGTCAGTGTATACGGACTTCCCGGACACACTTTCATGATCGGATAAAATTTGCCTTCCTCCAGCACCATGTCTTCAGCAAGTATTTCATACCCCTGCTCTGCCAAATATTCCCGAACTTTATAAAGTTCCGACTGGGGCTGTAAGATCAGCGCTTTCAAACTTCTTGCTGTCGCACTGCTCTCCTCCAAGATCTTGATCGTCAATGCTCCGCCCATTCCGGCAATAATCGCACAATCTGCCTCTTCTGCCTTTAGCTCTTTCATCCCGTCAGACCTTCTTGTATCGATCTTTTCAGAAAGCTCTGCCGCCTGAATATGTGCTCTTGCGCGGTCAAGCGGCCCGATATTGATATCCATCGCAACTGCTCTCGGACATCTTCCCTCCTGCACAAGTGCGATTGGAATATACCCGTGGTCTGTTCCGACGTCTGCTACAACCATCCCATCATCCACGAGATCTGCCACAGCACGCAGCCGTTCTGATAATTCTGTCATCACTTTTCCTTCCTCTCTAGTCAAGATAATCTCTCAACTTCCGGCTTCTGCTTGGATGACGAAGCTTTCTCAGCGCTTTTGCCTCAATCTGACGAATTCTCTCTCTTGTGACATCAAATTCTTTTCCAACTTCTTCCAGTGTTCTTGCACGTCCATCATTCATACCAAAACGAAGTCTTAACACTTTCTGCTCTCTGTCTGTCAGTGTACTGAGCACTTCATCCAGCTGTTCCTTCAAAAGGGTTGCTGCGGCAGCCTCTGCCGGAACCGGAACATTATCATCCTGAATGAAATCGCCAAGATGACTGTCTTCTTCCTCACCGATCGGTGTTTCCAAAGATACCGGCTCCTGGGAAATCTTAAGAATTTCTCTGACTCTGTCCACCGGCATATCAAGTTCTTTTGCAATCTCCTCCGGAAGCGGTTCTCTTCCAAGTTCCTGAAGCAGTTGTCTGGATACACGGATCAGTTTATTGATTGTCTCTACCATGTGCACCGGGATACGGATCGTTCTCGCCTGATCTGCAATGGCTCTTGTGATTGCCTGACGGATCCACCATGTCGCATAAGTACTGAATTTAAATCCTTTATTGTAGTCAAATTTCTCTACTGCCTTGATCAGACCGAGATTTCCTTCCTGAATCAAATCCAGGAACAGCATTCCTCTTCCAACGTATCTCTTTGCAATGCTGACAACAAGACGGAGGTTTGCCTCTGCAAGACGCTTTTTCGCATCTTCATCGCCTTCTTCCATTCTTCTTGCAAGTTCGATTTCTTCCTCTGCACTTAACAGCGGTACTTTTCCGATTTCTTTCAGATACATCCGGACCGGATCTTCAATGCTGATTCCATCCGGCACTGAGAGGTCGATTTTCTCCATATCCACCTCATCTTCCTCTGTGAGCATGATCTCGATATCATCGTCGTCCTCATCGCCCTCTCCGATTCTAAGCACATCGATATTGCTCGCCTCAAGCGCCTCAAACACCTTATCCATCTGCTCAGAATCCAGTTCCATATCTGAAAAGAAATCATTGATCTCCTGTAATTCCAGAATGCTTTTCTTCTTTTTCCCAAGTGCAATGAGTTCTTTTACTTTCTCAATCAGTTTTAATGTATTTTCTTCCATTCGTGTCTATCCTCCATAATCTGTTTCTATTTTATCCTTAATTGATGGAAATATGCAGTTTTTGCAGATCCTGCACCGCTCTTTTACTCTCCATCAACCGCTGTAATCCCACAATATCGGTCGGTTCTAAATTTCTTGTCGCCGTCTCGATGCTGTTCTCTTTCACACGGATGATTGTCTCTTTGAGTGCTTTCTCCTGCTCACTTTTGGTCGTCAGTTCCCTGATCTTCGTATGGAACAAAGCTGCCACCTCCCGGTGCTCCTCCTCATCTGTGAAGTGGTTCATAATTTTTGCCGGACTGACTTCTCCTTTCTCATACTGCTCATAGAGCAGTAAAGCAACGGTCCGGTAAAGCTCCGTAGTAAAATCTTCCGGCATAATGTATTTCCGGATCATTCCAAACAGAGATTCATCTTCGATCATCCACGTAAGCAGAATCTTTTGCGACTGAAGCATACCATCTTCTTTTTGCTGTTCTTTTGCATGTGTCGTCCGCGGTCTTGCCACCGGTGACGCCATCCCCGACTGCACCGCCGCTTTCGCCACTAATTTCCGCAGACTATCATATCCGATATGGTAAGCTTCTGCCACGGCATCGATATAGTTGTTGCGCTCAATTTCCTCTTCGAACTGCGCCAGCCTCTTTGCCGCCTCATAGTAGAACTCTGTCTTTCCTTCCGGAGTATGCATATCATACTGTCGCTCCAAAATCTCCAGGCTGAACATAAATCCATTGCGTGCCTTTCCAATCCGCTGTTCAAATGCTTCTGCACCAAGATTTTTGATAAATTCATCGGGATCTTTATATGGGTCCATACGGATCACTTTTGCACTGATCCCGGCTTCCTTTAAGATCGGCACTGCCCTAAGAGCTGCTTTCGTACCAGCCTCATCACTGTCGTAAGTCAGATAGACTTCACTGACATACCGCTTGATCAGAGAGGCATGTCCCGCTGTCAGCGCTGTTCCAAGCGAGGCAACCGCATTGGTAAATCCTGCCTGGTGAAGTGAGATCACATCCATATAGCCCTCGCAGATCAGAAAATATGGTTTTCGCGATGTGCGCGCCCGATGCAATCCATAAAGATTCCGGCTCTTATCAAAGATCAACGTCTCCGGCGAGTTGAGATATTTCGGTTTCCCATCCCCCATGACTCTCCCGCCAAAACCGATGACACGGTTGTTCGCATCCATGATTGGAAACATGACACGGTTCCAAAATTTATCATAGATTCCGTGTTTCTCATCCGTATTGATCAATCCCGCCTGCCGGATCAGATCGTCTGAATATCCTTTTTCCCTGAGAAATTTATACAGATCATCGCTGTATTTATTGGAATATCCAAGTCCGAACTGTGTGATCGTTGTATCGGTAAGCCCTCTGTCTGTCAGATAACGGTAAGCATGTTCTCCGTTTTTCCCTTTTAACTGTGAGTAAAAATACCGTGCCGCAAGCTTATTCATCTCCAGAAGTGTATTCTTTAGGTTCGCTTTCTCTTTTGCTTCCTTAGAGTATTCCATTTCCGGAAGTTCCACTCCCGCGCGCTCCGCAAGCATTTTTAATGCTTCCACAAACGAGTAATTCTCATATTCCATAATAAATGTAAAGACATTGCCCCCTGCCCCACAGCCGAAGCAGTAGTACATCTGTTTATCCCTGCTCACAGAAAACGACGGGGACTTCTCACTGTGAAATGGACAAAGTCCAAAATAAGAACTTCCCTTTTTCTGCAATTTCACATAGCCGGAAATCACATCTACGATATCATTTTTCATGCGGACTTCTTCCACGATGTCTTCTGAATAATACATGATTTCCCCCTTTCCAAAACTGTCTCAAAATCCTTACGTTATAAATATTCGACAAAACTTTCTCATTTCCTTTAAATTTTCCAAGATTCTGGAATAAAAATTTCCTGGTACTGCTTTACGGCATATAAATCAGTCATACCCGCAATAAAATCACAGACGTTTTGCTCTTTCTTGCCTTCTCCTCGTTCGATTCTGTCTCTATATTTTTCCGGTAGTTCTGAAATATGCTCTATGTAATACATATAGAGCTGCTCCACAAGGTGTACTGCTTTCTTCTCCTCTGCCTTTGCTCTGGAATTCTGATAGACTTCCGCAAACATAAACTTCCGAAGCTCCGCAGTCGCCTCCCCAATCTCCGGCGACATCCTAATCTCCGGGCAATCCATACTCTGCGTGATCACGTCGTGGATCATCGCATTCATCCTCTGTCTCGGTGAGGCTCCGAGTGTCTTGCGCAGCTCCTTTGGGATTCTCTCCTCTGTCAGAATTCCTCCGCGGATCGCATCGTCTGTATCGTGTGCGATGTAGGCTATTTTATCTGACAGTCTGACAATCTGGCCTTCCAGAGTGGATGGTCGTCCTGCAGTCTTATGATTTAAGATGCCATCCCTCACTTCCTTTGTAAGATTAAGGCCTTGTCCCTGATTTTCCAACACTTCCACGACCCGGACACTCTGCTCATTGTGTCGGAACCCGTTCGGGCACACGCGGTTCAGCGCCCGCTCTCCGGCATGTCCATACGGCGTGTGTCCAAGATCATGTCCAAGCGCGATCGCCTCCGTCAGATCTTCATTGAGCCGCAGTGCCTTGGCGATCGTCCGGGCATTCTGCGATACTTCCAACGTATGTGTCAGCCTCGTCCGGTAATGATCTCCTTTCGGCATCAAAAATACCTGTGTCTTCTGCTTCAGTCTCCGAAACGCCTTACAATGTAAGATCCGATCCCGGTCTCTTTGATATACCGGACGGATATCGCACGGAACCTCCTCTCTGTCACGGCCTTTGGAGTTTACACTCATCGCTGCATAAGGACTTAAATATTCTAGTTCTCTTTGTTCCATCTGCTCCCTGATCGTCATCTGTCCACCTTCTTATCTGCTTTCTAATCTTTTCTCGATTGCTTCGATCACTGCCTCCAGCACTTTGATCCTCGCATAGTATTTACAGTTTCCTTCCACGATCACCCAAGGCGCTTCCGGCGTAGATGTACGGATCAGCATCTCATTAACCGCCTCCTCATAGGCATCCCATTTGTCTCTGTTGCGCCAGTCTTCCTCTGTGATCTTCCACTGTTTTTTCGGATTTTTCTGCCGCTCTTCAAACCGCTTTCTCTGTTCCTCTTTGTCAATCTGCATCCAAAACTTCAGTACGATCGCACCGGACTGTACAAACTGTGCCTCCATGTCATTGATCTCTTTGAAAGCTCTCTGCCACTCCTTCTTCGTGCAGAACCCTTCAATCCGCTCTACCATCACCCTTCCATACCATGTCCGATCATATACCGCCACATGTCCTTTCTTCGGCACATTTTTCCAGAACCGCCAGAGATAATGGTGCGCCTTCTCATAGTCATTTGGTGCAGCGGTCGTATTCACTGTAAATCCTCTCGGATCCATTTTTTCCGTCAGGCGTTTGATCGCCCCTCCTTTTCCTCCGGCATCCCATCCTTCAAATCCGATGATCACTGGAATCTGTCTACGGTACAGTTCCCCGTGCAACTTCCTGATTTTCTTTTGCAGTTTCTTTTTCTTCTTATGGTATTCTTTCTCCGTATAGCTTTTTGTCAGATCCACTTTCGCAAGCACCGATTCCTCTAACTCTCGGTTTTCCCACGTTTCTGTCTCTTCCGTCTCTTGTGAAATTTCTCGCCCGGCTTCCGCCTTCTTCTCGGCAACCGCTTCCTTGAGCGCTTCGATCACAGTCGTGTAGATCTTAACCGTTGCGAATCTGCGGTCTGTCGCCTCCACGATCGTCCACGGTGCGTAGTCTGTATCCGTTCTCTGCAGCGCCTCCTCGATCATTCGGACATAGCTATCGTACTTTTCATTTTTCTCCCAATCTTCCCGTGACACCCTCCATGCAGTCTCCTTTGACTCCAGAAGTTTCTCAAACCGCTTTTTCTGTTCTTTCTGATCGATTGCGAGAAACAATTTAATCATCACAGTTCCACCGGCGGTCAGCTGTTCTTCAAAAGAACAGATTGCCGCATAGGAATCTTCTAGCTCCTCCTTCTCTGTGTTTCCCGAAAAACGATCCGCAAGTACTCTCCGGTACCAACTCGTATCGTAAATCGCAATCTTTCCATTTTCCGGTGTCTTGATCCAGAACCTTCGAAGGAATGGATATTTCTGTTCTTCCTCTGTCTCTCCAGTGATTGCATGAACACGGAACCCTCTTGGATCCAGCGCCTGTATGAGTTTTCCAATCTGGACGCCCTTCCCCGACGCTCCGAATCCTTCCAGTACGATCATCACAGGAATCTTATATGCATGGCATTCCCTCTGTAACCTGCCAAGTTCCAGTTCCAGTGCTTCCATCTTCTCGCGGTAGGATTGTTTTTCCAGTTTCTTTGTCAAATCAATTTTCTCCAACATACAAGCTTCCTCCTCATACTGTTATTTATTTGTACTGTGCAGACAGATTATTCAGAAAAAGAAGAGAAAAGGAACTATACATCTCTGTACAATTCCTTTCTCTTTCACTCCTCTCTTCCCATCATCTGCCACGAGCCTTTATCACAGTTTTTTGTTCTGTAATATGATAAAAAGGCATTTACAGCTACCTGTAAATGCCTGACATGCAGGAGATGGGACTTGAACCCACACGATCGCATTGATCACAAGATCCTTAGTCTTGCTCGTCTGCCAGTTCCGACACTCCTGCATCTCGCATATGTATTCACTTTTGAGCAATCTCATACGCTCCGAACGTACCCTGGTCACTTGAAACAGCAATGCAGGAGATGGGACTTGAACCCACACGATCGCATTGATCACAAGATCCTTAGTCTTGCTCGTCTGCCAATTCCGACACTCCTGCATGTCAACTTCTCTATGTCCGTCGTACAAACGATATATTACCATCCACCAGAACAAATGTCAACACTTTTTTCAATTTTTTTATTTTTCATCCTCCTCTTTACAACAAAACAATGTTGTGTTAATATCTATTTATATCAAAACAATGTTTTATTAATTTCTTTTTAGTAACACATTGTTTTATTAAAATTTTGATATAACTGATTCTAATAGGAGGTGCTATATGGACATTTCTCAAAAAGAGCTTTCAAAAAAAGACCTTTTAAAAACAACCGGAATTTCCTACGGACAGCTCTATCGCTGGAAGCGGGAAGGTCTGATTCCAGAAGAATGGTTCGTGAAAAGACCCAGTCCGACCGGTCAGGAGACTTTCTTTCCAAAAGAACAGATTTTAAAACGAGTGCAGGCAATCCAGACTTTGAAAGACCGCTACTCTCTCGAGGAACTTGCAAAGCTTCTCTCCCCGGAAATTACAAACCGTGTTTTCACAGAAGAGGAACTAGAATGTTTCACAGAGATTGATATCCGTGTTGCAGCAGATTTCATGGACGTTCTTAACAAAGATACCTTTACCTTTATCGAAGTACTCGTGATGATCACCCTTTGCAGGTGGAAGGAACAAAATCTGATCCAGGAACATGAACTATACGATCTGATTCCAAATGTAGCCACGACTGCCGCAAATATCACAGAGATTAAGACCTTTTTTCTGCTTCTTGCGGTAAATGAAGCACATTATGGTCTGTTTCTTCTCAATCCTTCCCCGGAAGGATCACTCTTGTTTGACGAGCGGATCAAGGTCGTCTGCCAGATTTCTCTCCAGGAACTCTGCCATGAGATCAAACTCAAATACAAAGACACCTTTTCTTTTACATTCGATGAAGAGGCTGTCAAAAACAGTTAAATTTTTTATCACTTTTCAACATCATTTTTCAAGCAGTATTTGACACTGCTCAAAGAAGGAGGAAATTTTTATGAAGACGGATACTAAAATCAGCGGTTCCGGAAAAATCGGACAGGGAGAATATAACTTGATCAAGATCAGCGGCAGCGGCGCAATTGAAGGCCCGGTAACCTTTGAAACTTTCAAAGTCAGCGGCTCCTGTAAAGTATGTCCGGATGCGACACTGGAAGGAAATGAGATGCACATCAGCGGATCCATTCATTCTCAAAGTGAAATTAAGGTAAATACACTGCATGTCAGCGGTTCTCTTCATTCTGAAAACGATATGAAAGTCCGTTCTCTCAAAGCCAGTGGTTCCTGCCACCTGCAGGGGAAAATTTATGCAGATGAAATTTATGTTTCTGGTTCTTTGAAAAGCTCAGAAGAAGTCAATGCTGACATCGTCGAGATTCGTGGCATGGCAACTTTAAATGACTTGTTCGGAGAACAGATTACTTTTATTCCCGAAAACTGCAACAGCTTTAACTTCTTTCGTTTTGCAAAACATCGGAAACTCAGCAACGTAAAAAATATTGAGTGTACAACCCTGGAAGCCGGATGTCTGCAGTGTGACACGATCAGCGCTGAAAATATTCTCCTGACAGACGGCTGTGTCGTAAATCATATCCAGTGCGACGGTACGCTTTCCTATGACAGCACTTGTCAGATTGGCACTGTGGAAGGAAACTGTGCACAGAAATTATTATCCTAATCCAGTATCACACCCGCTATCTCTACAGAAAAACTTTTTATCCCAACGCTTGACAAAAAGCCAAAACAAGCCTTACAGGGAAGCAATCTCTTCCTCTGCAAGGCTTGTTTTTACTTACTTTTCTCTACAATGTATTCAGTTCTTCTGCTACCTGATGCAGATTTTCCCGGATTGAAATTTTCTGCGGACAGACTTTCTCACATTTTCCGCATCTAATACAATGATCTGCCTTCGCTTTTTCATCCATTCCAGACCATTTTTTCTTCGTCTGTTCTGTATTCTGGTATACTGCCTGATCGTTCCAGATTCTGAAATTTCCCGGAATATCTACTCCCGCCGGACATGGCATACAGTAAGCACAACCGGTGCATCCGTTCTTCACACGCGATTTCAAAGTATCCGCTGTGTTCTCGATCAACTTCTGTTCCTTCTCTGATAACGGCTCAAATGTCTCAAAAATACTAAGATTATCTTCCACTTGTCCCATCGTACTCATACCGCTTAAGATGACTTTTACATTTGGAAGTGTTCCGACAAATCGAAGCGCCCACGATGCAATACTTGCCTGTTCCCGCTCCTTTGTCAACTGTTCTTCAATCTCTGTCGGAAGAGATGCAAGCATTCCTCCTTTGACCGGTTCCATAACAATGACCGGAATGCCTTTCTCCTCTGCCAAATCATATCCTTTCATTCCAGCCTGGATTTCTGTATCCATATAATTGAGCTGAATCTGACAAAAATCCCATGGATAATAATTTAGAATCTCCTCAAATACTTCATAATCATCATGGAAGGAAAATCCAAGATAACGGATCTTTCCTGCCGCACGCATTTCTTCCAGATATGGTACGATCCCAAGCGCTTTTACCTTCTCAAATTTTGCACGGTCAAGCGCATGAAGCAGATAAAAATCTACATAATCTTTGTGCAGACGTTCCATCTGTTCCTCAAAAACCTTTTTCGCATCCTCCAGTGTATCCAGCTTCCAGATTGGCAGCTTTGTCGCAAGATAGTAAGAATCACGGTCATATTTTTCCAGCACTCTCCCCACGAAAGGTTCACTGTCCCCATTGTGATACGGATATGCTGTATCAATGTAATTGACACCCGCTGCGATTGCCCGGTCGATCATGTTCTCTGCTTCTGCCTCGTCAATCTTCTGATCCGCTGTCAATGGAAATCTCATACATCCAAATCCAAGAAGTGACGTTTGGATCCCCAATTTTTCAAATGCTCTTTTTTCCATAAAAATCCCTTCCTTTTCTACTGCTGTATATCATTACTATTATTCTTTTGCCCTGACTGCCCAGCGCATTTTAGTAGAACGAGCGCGGCTGTTCCTTGTACACTCCTCCGCTGAAGGACGGATGACATCCTGCGCGATCTCGCTGTAAATTCCTGCTCGCTTCAGCTCTTTGAAAGCCTTCTTTACGATCCGGTCTTCCCCTGAATGAAATGTAAGAATCGCCACTCTTCCGCCCGGTGCCAGTGCCGCCGGCAATTTCTCCATAAATGCATAGAGTACCTCAAACTCACTGTTCACATCAATCCGAAGCGCCTGAAATGTTCTCTGGCACGATTTCTTTACCGCTTCTTTCTGCTCCCGCTCCGGCAGGAAAGATAACGCCTCTTCAATCGCTTTCTGAAGTTGGATCGTCGTCTCCACCGGCTCTCCTTTTCTTAACTTTTCCATCACTGTGGCCGCAATCTCCTCTGCATAAGGCTCATCGGAATTTTCCCACAACATTCCTGCCAGTTCTTCTTCTGTCACCTCTTTGAGACGCTCCGCTGCCGATACCCCTTTCTGTGGATTCAGCCGAAGGTCAAGCGGTCCTTCCTTCTTATAGGTAAATCCTCTCTCCGGATTGTCAATCTGCATAGAAGACACTCCAAGATCTGCAAGGACGAAATCAAACGGTCCTGCTTCTCTGGCAATCTGATCAATGTCCGCAAAATTCATCTGCCGGATGGTCAAAATCTCTTCTCCATATCCCGCTTTCTCCAATCGCTCTTTTGTCTTGACTGACTCAATCGGATCTACATCAAGCGCATATAGATGCCCCTGTCCCTGCAGACACTTTAACATTTCCTTTGTATGTCCACCATATCCCAGTGTGGCATCCAGTCCTTTCTGCCCCGGCTGGATCTGGAGAAAATCCAAGATCTCCTTCACACAGATAGAAATGTGCATCCCAACCGGAGTCCCTCCTTTTTGAATGACTTTCTCGATCGTCTCCGGATATTTCTCCGGCTGAAGCTCCTTATATTTCTCCTGATAGCTGCGCGGATGTGTCCCTTTATATCGAACGCGGCGCTTATGTTGCTTTTGTTCTGTCTGATTCTTCGACACAGTAGTCTCTGCCTGAATCTCCTCCAGAGATTCTCTGTCATTTCTATCCTGGTCTTTCATATCCTACCTTCTCTTCCTTTTTTTTTCCAATAGCAGCTGCAGCGCAATCTTTTTACTGGATTTCTAACACCTGATAATCTTTCGCTTCGACAGCGTCTTTTAAAATATCAGACGACACATCTCCACTCAAAGTCACAACTGCAGTCCCTGTTTCATGACTTACAACCGCTTCCTCTACTCCTTGGATCGCCTCCAGCGTCTTTTTCACTGTCGCCTCACAATGTCCGCACATCATTCCTTCGATTTTCATTGTTTTCTGCATGGTCAATTCCTCCTCTTTTCTCTGTTTTTTATGTCTGTTTCTCTTTTTATCTTTTCTGGCATCTTCCAAATGGAACAAATTCAGCCGGAGCGCATTCGTCACGACGCAGAAGCTGGAAAGACTCATCGCCGCCGCTCCGAACATCGGATTTAGCTTCCATCCAAACAGCGGATACCATACACCTGCTGCGAGAGGAATTCCGATCACATTATAGAAAAATGCCCAGAATAGATTCTCATGAATATTTCTCAATGTGGCTCTGCTAAGCCGGATTGCTGCCGGAACATCACTCAGTCTGCTCTTCATCAGCACCACATCTGCTGCATCAATCGCCACATCTGTTCCTGCACCGATCGCCATTCCGATATCCGCTCTCGTAAGCGCCGGGGCATCATTGATCCCATCTCCTACCATAGCAACTTTTCCATTCTTTTTCAATGCCCGAATGGTACTTTCTTTTCCTTCCGGCAAAACTCCTGCAATGACTTCATCCACACCGGCCTGTTTCCCGATCGCCTTGGCAGTCCGTTCATTGTCTCCAGTCAGCATGACAACATGGATTCCCATGTTCTGTAATTCCCGAATTGCCTGCGAGCTGTCTTCCTTGATTACATCTGCTACCGCGATCACTCCTGCTAACTTTCCTTCTTTTGTAAAGAATAACGGTGTTTTTCCTTCCTCTGCAAACGCTTCTGCCGTCTGTTTTATCTGTACCGGCACGTCTGCCTGCTCTCGGATAAAATTCAGATTCCCTCCGGCAAGGGGCACTCCTTCCCATATTCCAGTCAATCCATTCCCCGGCACTGCCTGAAATTCTTTGACCGAAACCGTTTCCACTGTACCCTCTTCCTGTGCTCTCTGCACGATCGCATGTGCCAGTGGATGTTCGCTTTTTTGTTCCAGTGCATAGGCAATCTGAAGAAGTTCTTTCTCTGTCATCCCATCTGCCGGAAGAAGATCTGTCACCTCTGGTTTTCCACTTGTGATTGTTCCAGTCTTGTCCAGTGCGACAATTTCTGTTTTCCCGGTCTCTTCCAGAGAAACTGCCGTTTTAAACAAAATTCCATGTTTTGCACCCATTCCGTTTCCGACCATGATCGCCACCGGAGTCGCAAGGCCAAGCGCACATGGGCAGCTGATGACAAGCACTGCGATTCCTCTTGCCAGTGCAAAGCCAACACTCTGTCCTGCCAAAAGCCATACAGCGACAGTGATCGCCGCAACCGCCATGACGATCGGGACAAACACGCCCGACACTTTATCTGCTACTTTGGCGATCGGAGCCTTTGTCGCTGCCGCATCACTGACCATCTGAATGATCTGGGAAAGCGTCGTATCTTCGCCGACTCTTGTGGCCTCACATTTCAGGAAACCAGACTGATTCATCGTCGCAGCAGACACCAAATCTCCTTCTTTTTTATCTGCCGGGATGCTTTCTCCTGTGAGCGCCGCCTCATTCACCGCACTGTTCCCTTCAAGCACGATCCCATCTACCGGTATATTTTCACCGGGTCTTACAAGAAATACATCTCCCTTTTTTACTTGTTCAATGGAAACCGTTTCTTCTATTCCGTTGCGCAGCACAACTGCATGTTTCGGTGCAAGGCGCATCAACCCTTTGAGTGCATCTGTAGTCTTCCCTTTGGATCTGGCCTCAAGCATCTTTCCGACTGTGATGAGCGCCAGGATCATTGCGGCTGACTCAAAGTAAAATTCATGCATGTACCCCATCACCTGCTCCATATCTCCACGAAGCTGTGCTTCTGTCATCGCAAAGAGTGCATAGGTACTATACACAAATGAAGCACCGGAGCCGAGTGCCACAAGTGTGTCCATATTCGGAGTCAGATGCCACAATCCTTTGAATCCACTGACAAAAAACTTCTGATTGACAATCATGACCGCAATCGTAAGCAGCATCTGGAGCAATCCCATCGCCACATGATTCTCTGCCAGTATTTTCGGAACCGGCCATCCCCACATCATATGCCCCATCGAAAAGTACATCAGCACTACAAGAAATCCTAAGGATGCAATCAACCTTCTCTTTAAAACAGGAGTTTCCCTGTCTTTCAGCAGTTCTTCCTCCTTGTTTTTCGCTATCCCATTTGCTCCCTCTTTGCCATCTTGCTGTTTCCCGTTCTTTGTTGCTGCGCCATATCCTGCTGTCTCCACCGCCGCAATCACAGCAGCCGGATCTGCACTTCCTTCCACTCCCATGGAGTTTGTCAAAAGACTCACCGAACACGCTGTTACTCCGGGTACGTTCGCCACTGCCTTCTCTACCCGCGCACTGCACGCTGCACAGCTCATTCCTGTGACCGTGTATTGTTCCATTCTCTGCCCTCCTACTTCATAAGCTTCTGCAGTACCCCTACAAGCTCATCAATCGTCTCTTCTTTTCCTTCTCTGATATCTTCCGCCACACAACTGCGGATATGATTTGCAAGAAGCACTTTGTTAAAACTATTCAGCGCTGCGTTGACTGCCGATACTTGAATCAAAATATCTGTACAGTAGACATCTTCCTCTACCATTCGCTTGATTCCCCGTACCTGTCCTTCAATTCTGCTTAACCGATTGATCAGGTCACGATATTCCTTCTCTGCACGTTCTTTCTTTTTATGACAACATTCTTTGTTTTCTTCCATCATGATATCTCCTTTCCCACTGAAGTCCACACTTTTAAACATTATCTTTTTCCTTTCTCATAGGCATTGATAAAAGTACTTAGCTGTACCTTTACACTAGCAGTATATACCCTTGCAGGGTATATTGCAAGTATTTTTTTGATTTCTTGTCTGAAAGAATTTAATGCCCATTTTCTCTGCTGATACAACAGCTGAGGTACAACAAAAAGAGCGATTGCTTTTCACATTCTCATGCTTTGCAATCGCTCATAATACTTTTCTATTTTGCTTTTTCATTACCGCTTAATTGTTTTCTTACAACAAATATAACGAGGAAAAATCCTGCCATCGAAATTATAACAGTAACTCTGAAAATATTGTTCACACCTGCTTGTACATTATTTGCACTCATTCCATAAACAATTCCGTTGATTGCTGCCGCAAATAAAGTGGAGAGTGAATTTACAAAAGTAACCAATGCCGTTCCGACTCCAAGATCTTTTTGCGGAAGTACTGATTGCGCTACCGGTGTCACAGACACAGAGCGGAAACTTTCTGCGATTCCGGTAATTCCAATGCAAATCAGATACACAATAAATGGTGTGGACACAGTTGTAAAACCAAGCGGAATAAACGGAAGTGCTGCAAGTCCTGTGGCAATCGCCATCGCTTTCCAGTTATTTGCCGCTTTCTTTCCAATCCACACACCGGCAATTGTTGGAAGTACCATCGTCAGAATTGTTCTCGGAAGCTGAAGAGAACCTGCTGCCGCAGCAGACACTCCCATAACATCCTGTACAGCCAACGGCACATAAGCGCTCATCGCTGTCTGATAAAAATAGCATACAAATCCAACCGCCAAAAGTGTTGTAAATTTTCTGTTTTTAAATAAATACATTGGTACGATCGGTTCTGCTGCCTTATTTTCCATTTTTACAAAAATAATTCCTGCAACGACTGTGACTGCAAACCCTGCCAAAACTTTCAGATTTCCCCATCCGATCAGCGGACCATAATTCATTGCCAGACAGAATCCGCTAAGTAAAACGGCCAGACAAACAATTCCCGAAAAATCAATCTCAACTTTATCTTTCTTCTTGTTTGGCAGAGAAGTTCCAATCAATACAACACCAATTAAAAGCGGAATCGCCGGAACCATCAAGGCAAATCTTAAAAAACCTGCATCTGCAAGTCCCCCTAATAAGATTCCCCCTCCAAAACTTCCTACCGCAATAGCGCTTGCGAGATATCCCATTGCTTTTGGAACATCTTTTGACTCATTGATCTCCCGCATCATAATATACGGTGCTGCGGTAAATGCTCCCTGTGCAGCTCCAAGCAGCAGACGGAAGATTGCAAATGGAAGAATCGAGTGTACAAGACTCATGCCGATTCCGCATGCAGCACAAATGATTCCTGAAATCACTACAATATTTCTTCTCCCGAATAAATCACCAAGTTTTCCTCCGATCGGCGTCATAATCGCCAACCCCAGCGATGCAAAAATTGTCAGCAGAGAATAATACTGTGATGCATGCATTTCTGCCAATATCGGTCCCTGAATGACAAAAAAACCAACTCCAAAAACAGTAACCGAAAACATCAGACACACGCATCCAATGATTACCGCATTTTTCTTTCCCTTCGTAAGAGGGATCATTACCTTTTCTTCCGACATGCGTTTTTTCTCCTTTACTGATTGTTCTTCAACCACTCACTTGCACAATATGCAAACGCACCTGCTCCAAACAGAAGTGCCTCTTCATTAAATTGTACTTCCGGACTATGGCTTACTCCTGCTTCGCGATCTGCAAATCCTCCTGCCAGGAACATATAAACACCCGGTACACGCTCTGTAATCTCTGCAAAATCGTCAGAAGCACTTGATTTTACTCCTGGAACAGAATATTTATTCGATACCGGTACCTGATCTAAATATCCCAGCATTTCATCTGCCAATTTCTGATTACAGATTAGCGGAGGAACTTCTGACAGCATTTCTATTTCCGCTTCTACATGGAACATTTCCGCAGTTTTATTCACAATTTCTTTCATTCTTGTCACCAGAAGCTTTCTCATCTCTCTGGACATTGTGCGAATGCTTCCTTCCATCACTGCCGTATCCGGAATAATATTAAAAACAGTTCCTGCCTGCATATGACCAATTGTCAATGTACACGTTTCTGCCGGATCACACTCCAGCGCCACAACTTCCTGAAGAGCCTCATAAATCTTCACTGCAGCATTCAAAGGATCTTTTGCCAGATGTGGATATGCACCGTGTGCCCCTGCACCGGCAATCTTAATTCGGAATCCATCACAGGATGCCATTGTCGCACCATCTTTATTGAAGAAATACCCTCCCGGAGGTCCCCCCGGTCCAATGTGGAAGGACAATGCAGCGTCCACTTCTGGATTTTGCAAAACGCCTGCGGCAATCATATCTTTTCCGCCTTTAAAAATTTCTTCCGCAGGTTCAAACACAATTTTTACTCTTCCTTCCAACTCCTCTTCCTGCTCTTTTAACATTCGTGCAGCTGTCAACAGCATCGCCGAATTAAGATCATGTCCGCAAGTATGTGCTTCTGTCCCTGTCGGACAAGCAAACGGAAGTCCACTCCGTTCTTCCATCGGCAATGCATCCATGTCCGCTTTCAAAAGAATGACTTTCCCTTTTGTCTTTTTGCCAACCATTGCCACAACACCATGTCCACATTCCTGCGGTTCCATTCCATATTCTCTTAATTTCTCCATGATGTACTTCTTTGTTCTTGGCAACTCCAGCCCCACTTCGGCATTTTGATGAAGATACCTTCGGTTTTCCACCGTTTCTTCCTGTAATTCTGCTGCTCTCTTAAAAAAATCCATATCCTGACCTCCTCATTTTTATTATATCTTTTTAGAAGATATAAAGAATATTTATGGAATACTTATGGAATACTTTGTATGTTGAATTGTATCAGTATTTTCTATATAAGTCAATATTTTTTGTTGATTTTTACATCTGTATTCTTCTCTCATTTTTCAAAACAGTCTTGCACTCCAATTTCCTATCTTGTAAAATAAAGCATAGGATATTTCCTTTTCTAGGAGATGTAACTTTTTACATCACCTCATTTTTACACTTCAAAAACGAAAGGATTTCCATGATGAACAAGCGAAAAATTATTATTATCACAAGTAAGTTTCTGCACGTTTTCGTACAGCACATAATTGATGAACTTCCTCTCGACTGCGATGTGGAAATCGTAGAATACAAGTGCTTTCAAGATATCAAACAGATCTATCAACAATATGAATCTACCTCTGATGGTTTTATGTTAAGCGGAAAAGCAGCGCTTGCCGCTTTGGAAAAAGCACTTCCTGATCATAGGAAACCCGCGGTTTCTTTCGGTTCCGATCTGGTTTCTATGTATCGACTGCTGTTAAAACATTTTGTGGAACAAAGAACTCTCCGCACAGACCGGGTAATTTTTGATTTTCTTCTCCCAATTCAGGAAAACGCTACCGTTTCATATTTTCTCCATGATATGGATTTTCCAAGTACCAATACTGCAGTAGACAACTGGCTTGCAACTCTGGACATTGGCAGGCTCTCCTCCATCGAAGAAGAAACTTCCCAGAAAATAATCCGACTATGGGAACAAAATCAGTTTGATCTTCTAATCTGCCAATACAGCAGCATTATTCCGGTTCTAGAACAGCATAACATCCCTTATATCTATTGCTATCCGGAAAAAGAAGTCTTTCAATCACTGGTAGAAACACTTCTTGCACAAATTGAACTGTCTTTCTTCCGCGAAAACCTCCCTGCTGCAATTACCATCTCTGGAACTTCCTCAGAGATTGGTGAAAAAGACCGCGCTCAGTTAAAGACTGCGTTGTATGCTTTAAAAGCTGAACTTGCGCTGGATATGATTTTTCAGGAAACACCAACCGGCTTCCAGTTATTTACAAGTGCCAAATATATTAACTACTTAACTGACCACTTTCAGACTTCCTTTCTGAGCGTCCGATTAAAAGAGGACTACGGCTTCCCGGTATCAGTCGGATATGGAATTGGGAAAAATATCACAGAAGCCCGCAGTCACGCGGAGGCCGCCTTAAAGGAATCGTTCTATGCCAAAGGCAGTTTTGTCATTGATGAAAATGGGAATCTAATCGGCCCCCTTAACCGCAGCCACTGCGTTACAATCCAGAAAACCATGTCCGAGCAGCTATACCGGATTGCCGAACAATGTAAATTATCTACTCTGACCATTCAAAAATTAAATACCATCCTTCAAATTACCGGGACAAATAAGATGACCTCTCAGGATCTCTCAGAACACCTCGGTGTCACCTTAAGAAATGCCAACCGTATTTTAAATCAGTTGGAAAAAGGAGGTGCTGCCACTATGGTATACAGTCATTCTTCCACCTCCAAAGGACGACCTGTAAAAGTTTATGAACTTCATTTTAACTCTGAAACATTATGATTTCATACAAAAATAAGGACACCTAATGGTGTCCTTACATTTTTATCGTATTCATTCATTTTTGAATCCTGACCGGTTCTTTTTTGAAAGGCTTAAAACAGTTTATTTCCCTGCTTCCTTATCTTTCGGCAAGATCACATTCAGCAAGATTGCAGCAATCGTTGTCACAACAACCGGAGATTTTCCAAATACTGTTGTGACCCATGCCGGAAGCTGTGCCAGTGCATCCGAACACTGTGTGATTCCCATACCGAGTGCAACCGAAAGTCCTACGATCGAAGTATTGCGATAGGTCAGCGGCTGCTGTACCACTAACTTGATTCCGGTCATGGCGATGGACGCAAATACCGAAATGGTCGCTCCTCCAAGGACACACTGCGGAATCGTTGTAAGAAGCGCCGAGAACTTTGGAACAAATCCTGCCAGCAGGATAATCCCTGCTGCAAGTCCTAACACTACACGGTTTACTACCTTCGTTGTTGCCACGATTCCAACATTCTGGCTGAACGTCGCAGTTGGCAACCCTCCAAAGAAAGAACCTAAAATATTCGTAATTCCATATCCAATGATTCCCCCTGAAAGCTCCTTGTCTGTAGGTTCTCTGTCCAATCCTCCTCCACTTGTGGCAGAAAGATCTCCGATGGCCTGCACTGAGTTAATAATGAAAAGAATCACCAGAGTCATAACTGCCGACGTTTCAAATTTCATTCCAAAATACATCGGTCTTGGAATCTGAAAAATCCCTGCACCCTGCACTGCTGAAAAATCAATCATACCAAAAAATCCGGATATGATATATCCGACAATCATTCCGATCAGAATGGATGCCAGCTTCAGGATTCCTTTTGCAAAATGATTAAGTGCTACAACCACAGCCAGTGTAAGAAATGCCACAAGCCAGTTCTGCCATGCCCCATAGTTTGGGGAAGACTGTCCGCCCGCCATGTATTTCACTGCAGTCGGATAGAGCGACAGACCGATTGTAAAGACAACCGTTCCGGTGATCAAAGGCGGGAACAACTTCCTTAATTTTGTCACAAAGATTCCAACAAAGATCGCCACAACTCCTCCGATCAACTGTGCTCCAAGAATCGTAGCAATATCAAAATTACCAACGATCGCCTGCATACTTGGCAGATAAGCAAAACTCACCCCCATAATCACCGGAAGTCCTGAACCGATTCTGCCTCCAAGCGGGAACAGCTGAATCAGTGTGGAAACCGCCGCGATGAACAATGCTGCCTGGACAAAGATTACTTTGTCACCCTCATTTAGCCCTGCCATCTCTGCAATCACGATGGCTGGTGTCACACACCCTACGATCATTGCTACTACGTGCTGAAGTGCAAGCGGAAACGCCTGTGTCAATTTAGGAACACCGTTCAGCTCAAATACAGATGCGTACTTCTTTTCTGTTTTCATTTGTAGTTTTCTCCTTCCATTCGCTTACAAACGTGCTTTTCAAACCTTCTTACGACAGGTTTCGACAGGCAAAATAGCTCTGATTTTTTCACCCATACAGCAACTTAGAGCGTACCCGGATATCCAGACGCGCTCTGTAAGCATGAATGCTGTTTCTTTTTTATCTTCATTATAAAAAATACGCCATGCAGTTGTCAATGTTCCTTTTTCATATTTTACATATTTTCAGCTCCATTATCCTTTGGATCTTTCATCTGTATTTTTCTGTTTTACATTCTGAAGTGCGCTAAGTAGTTCCTCATACACTTTGGCAAACAACTCCGGACTATCTTTGTATGTATAATTATTTGTAAAAACGCTTCCCAGCAGTCTGTCATGAGCTGTTTCATCCACTTTCCTTAACATCTGCCACAATGCAGCATCTTCTGCACCACGCCGCTGTGCCTCCAGACGCATTCCCATCCTTGGTCCTTCCTTTCCAGGATAGATCAGGAAAGAATCTCCACATGGAAAATTCGTACCGATTCCCGTATGGTTCGGGCAACTCGTTCCCTCATAGGGGTTCATCCCCCCTGGAAATTGATTCAGTCCCCAGTGAAGGAATCCGGAAATCCGATTTTTTGCGCATCCCCAGAACAGCATTCTGCCTTTGAGCAATGCAAAATCGAGAAATCTGTTCAGCCAATGTCCTTCCGGTCCACAGCAGACATACGTCCATACAGTTTCTCCAAGACGGATCAATGTGTCAAACTCTTCCTTTTTCTTCTCATATCCGGCAGTACCCGGAACCCAGATATCAATTCCACCTCTGAATTCTGCCGAATCCACTGCTTCAATGATCCGGATCCCCGGAATATATTTTCTTAAAATTCCGGCTGCAAGATAATACTGTCTCTTGCGTGCTTCCAATACTTCCTGCGTCTGATAATGAATGTCTGGTTCATCGTGGATATGGAACAATACTCTTTTCTCCCATCCATGTTTTGTCAGATAGTTTGCAAGACTTTTTACAAAGGTCACCGTCAGTTCATACCCTTCCAGTGTCTCAAATGGAACCTCTTTCGCCATCGCACATGTAAAATGTTCTGTATACATATCAGGCATGCCATCCGACTTTTTCCCTCGATCAAGTAGCACTCCAAGTTCCATATACTGCATTCCCGCTTCAAAAAATGCTTCAATCTCTGATGTCAGATATTCAAAATCAAACTGATACGGCTTTCTTGCAGTCACACACTTCTCATCCAACTGAATAAAAAACACATTCTGGTGCATCCGCCGCATCGTCTGAATATATTTTCGAAGCATTTGCAAATACTCTTCCGAGCCTTTTTCCACCCCATGGAAACGGCAGATTGCCTCCTCGGAAAACCAGTTCGTGACCCAAAATGTATTTTCCGGTATCCTTACATCATAGATCTGCACAGTGACTCGAAGCTGATAGATTCCTTCTGCCATCTTTGCCGTCATCACAACAGAATATTCTCCTGCTTCCAGCTCTTTCTCCGGACAGATGCAAAAGTAAACTGCCGCTCTTCTGTCATTTTCACTTTTCCTCGCCGGAATCTTCCCGGTCTGCTGTTCTTTCAGGCAATCATAGACGAAAAACGGCGCCTTTCTTGTCGCGTATGCCGGTGTTTCTTTCTGCTCCTCCACAAGTACCATCGCTCCGCCTTGATTTTCCCCATCTCCGGTATTGTATTCCACCGGCACTGCAATCATTTCATACCACTCTGCATAAAATCCATCACCTTCGAAATCCATCTGGATCTCATCACCTGTCGTATCCAGCAAAAGCTGAATTCCCTGCTTTCCATTTTTCGGCATTACCACCCGGATAGACTCCGGCAGTGTCTCTGAAACACTGTCCGGATATAAAAATTCTTCCTTTTCTGTCAGGACACCCTGATATTTCTTACCCATGTTTTTCCCTTTCCTGTTCCTTATCTGTCTCAATTTTTTGCCTTTTACTGAACAGGCACAAACGTCCACTCATCGTTTGCATCCTCGTTTTTCTCATAACTCCACTGGACAATCGGTGCACCTTCTTCCAAAGAAGCATTTTCTACACACAATGCTTTTCCACTAAGCGCCGACATCAGTTTCCATGTCCCGCTCTCTGTTGGAACCAGATACCATCTCTGATTAGTTCCTCCGTGATAAGGATATGCCACGACCGGATTCCCATTTGATGTCACTCCGGAATCCGCAGTCAGATCCACATAGGTTCCATCTGCCATATTCTGTATACTCCATGTCTGATCTGCATTCTGTGTCAACGTCCACTTGGTACTGTCACTTCCACTCTCTGCCGAAGATTGTCTCAACTGAATTCCTTTCTGATCACCGGAAAGATCCAGCACTTTTTTGCTTTCCTGATTGACGATCTGATAGGTTCCACTTTCCGGAAGCCCTGCAAAATCACTGTCATAGTAAGTTCTTACATAATCTACGAGAAATTCTCCCGGAAGATACTGTTCCTCTGGTGCACCCAGATGTCCCTCCAAACTGAGCACCATGTGGCGGGAAAGTTCTACAAAAGAATCCTCTCTGCTTGTCTTCTCCCATGCAAGCTGTCCGTCAAAATAGAACCGCATCTTTCCCTCTCTCCGCTCAAGGGCATAGGTATGATAGTCTGCACTGATATCTTCCAGGCCAGTCTTCCACCCATTTGTACCTCTCTGCAGATGGAGAGACGGACTCTGGTTCCACGTATGAATCGTACTTGTCATTTTTGTATAATCAAATGTTTCCATAATATCAATTTCCGGATTCGGATTCAGCTCAAAGCTCAATGGGGAAGACTGCATCCAGATTGCACTGAGTACATTCGCCTTTTTGTCTAATGCTTTCGCACGTACTTCTACATAGCTTGCAGTTCCCGGAACATCGAATTTTGATTCCACCGCTCCTGCCGTATAAGCCTTTCCGTTATAGTCCTGCTTTTTCGCTGTGAGTACAAGATTTCCATCTCGCACAGATACATTTTCCGGACAAAACGCAAGATCTGTTGTGACATCATACCAGATTCCGTTTGTCCATTTGTTCTCATCCAGACAGTCTCCATCAAACTCATCGGAAGAAGCCGGAAGCAACGTCCAGTTTCCTCCTTCCGGCGGCGCTGCCTGCACTTCTGCTCCTCCAAATCCATATGCAATTCCACAAGCTCCCACAGCGATCGCTGCAATTTTCTTGAATTCACTTCTTTTCTTATACATATGACGTCCCCTTTCTCATACGAAAATACTAGAACTATTATCCTTTCACACCAGATGCGACAATACTTTGTTTTAACTGTTTTGAGAACAAAATCGAAAGCAGGATCACTGGCGTGATCGTCACGACCGCAAGTCCCATCAGCGCATTTTGTTTTGTCGCTACGTTGTTAGAAATATTATACAGTGCCACGTTTAATGTCCAAAGTTTCTGATCTTCTGTGACCAGCCATGCCCAGAAGAAATCATTCCAGTTCCCAATAAAGGTCTGCAGCGCAATGAGCGAAATGATTGGCTTAGACAGTGGCATACAGATTCTTGTATAGAGGTAAAAGCTTCCCGCGCCGTCAAGCTCTGCCGCCTCAAAATAACTTCCCGGAATCTGATCAAAAAATCCTTTGTACAGGTACACATAAAATCCATACGGGTACAAGAACGGAAGGAGCAACGCTGCATAGTTGTTGTAAGCTCCCATTTCTCTATACATGATCAACTGTGGAAGCATAATGCTTGCAAATGGCACCATCATTCCACCGAGGAAGAATAACAGTACAAACTGTCCTGCTCTCTTGGAAAGTTTCCTGCTGATGACAAATGCACATACCGAACACAAGATCACCTGTGAAACCATTGCGAATCCGATGACGATGATACTATTAAATACAAATGTCATAAATCCAAAGTTTTGTACTGCTTCACTTTCTGGATAAATATATGCCGGCATCTGTAAGTAGTATTTAAAGCTCTCCAGATTCAGAAAATTTTTCACTTTGTCACCAACGCTTACAAGCTCTCCGGTTGTCTGATATTTTTCGTCCATGATCTTTGCGACTTTCTCAGAGAACTTTGTCCCAAGTCCTTCCGGTGCTTTTTCAGACACTCCGTTCATATCAAATTCATAGCCAATGGAATCACATGCACGGATGTAGCGATCCCCGTGGAGAAGTACTTTTGTCTTGATCGCAGTTCCTTTATAAATTCCATAATCCTTTTCCATCTGCAGTTTCATCTGGTGTGCTCTCGAGTAAAATACCGTCTCTCCGTCTTTCACTCCGTACACTTTAATTTCCATAATAGAATCTTCCTGCATCTTCTGGCTGACTCCAAACATGGTCACAATATTATCCTGCAGCATTTTGTCCTTTAATTCCTTCTCGTCTCCTTTGACCTCAGAATAATCTAACACGACCGATAAGCTATTTGCTGCATCCGGAAGCAGTTTCGGCGGTATCTCGTATATTTTTTTGTTATCTTTCATCGCGCTGGAAACTGCAAAAATCATCGGATACAACATCGCTGCCGCAAAGATCAGTGACACGACTACTGCAACAATTTTCAGCCCGCGCTCAGATTTTCCAAGCTTCATTTTTGTTCTATGCTTTGTTTTCTTCATCTTCTCTGCCTCCTACTCCTTCTCCATTTTTTCAAAACGCATCTGGATCATCGTCATTGCTGCGATCACGAGCAACAGGATCACAGAAGCCGCAGAACCTCTGCCATAATTCAGATCTTGATTGAATGCATTGTAAATGAAGATTCCCTGTGTAGTCGATGCCCCACTTGGACCTCCTGAAGCATACATATAAGGTACATCCAAAAGCTGCATCGTAGTGATCACACACATGATCAGCTGGATAAATATCATAAAGGAAATGTTCGGTAATATAATATGTATGATTCTTCCAAATCCGGTACATCCATCAAGCGCCGCCGACTCCATAATATCCGTGGAAACTCCCTGGATTGCTGACAGGTAAAGCAACACTGTCAATCCACCTCCGAGCACTCCCGGAAAGATGATACAAAATTTGACCAGATTTGGATCACTGAGCCATGTCTGCGGCTGACCTCCAAAAAACTTCACGATCTGGTTTGCCACACCGTAGTCCGGATGCCAGATCCATTTCCATATAATTACGTTTACAGAAGTCGGAATCAATGCCGGGAGAATATAAAGTGTCGTCAGACATTTCTTCAACCGCACCAACTCATTTAAAAGAAGCGCCTGGATCAGTGGGATCAAAAAGCACATACACAGCTGTAATGCGAGCAGAATAAATGTATTCTTCCAGGAATCCCAGTATCCCTGCATCTGGAAAATATCTACATAATTCTGGAAACCAACAAATTTCCCTGGCTGGTTGATTGGATCGTAGTTAAATAATGAAATGAAAAATGCACTGAAAATCGGATAATATTTCAGCCATACTGTGCACGCCATCGGAATGAACAAAATACACCAAGGCGTCACTTTTTTTCGAAACTGATAACTGCCTGCTCTGTTTTTTTTCTGCGGACTTTTTTTCATCAGTATTACCTCCCTTGTGTTTTCTCCCTAAAAGTATATCGTTATTTTGTCTAAAATAGAATGTCTGAACCTAACGACGATGTCACCGTTCTTAAAGTCTTCCCGCACCTTTTTTCCTGCCCGCTGTCAAATTCGTCCATATCTTAAAAAATGTGACGTTTTTCGTTAGTTCTGGTTCGTTTCTTTTTCCCTGCAAATCTGTTATGATAAATCCATCAACAAAACGAAGTCAAAGGAGGACTTGATTATGAAGAAGAAACTGATCGCTTCTGTTCTCTGCCTTTCTATGGCTGCCGCTTCTCTTGCAGGCTGCGGCGGATCTGATGGAAATAAAGCAGATACATCCGGAAGCAAAGACAAAGAAAGCAGCAAAGGGAAGGTTGAGCTTACTATCTGGGACACAAGCCGTAACAAAGATGACTGGTACACTTCTATGGAGAAAAAATTTCTTGAGGAACACCCGGATATCACTTTGAATAAAGTTGTCAAAGAAGGTGATCCTGGAAATGAATTTTATCAGGCAGTCGCATCTGGAACTGCACCGGATCTGGTAAACTGTTCCTTTACAATGATGGACTCCTATATGTCCGCCGGAATCTTAGAGCCTCTGAACAAATATACAGATGAGTGGGATGAATGGGGTGACTTTACAAAAGAATATGTCGATATGTTCACAAAAGACGGAAATGTCTACGGCATTCCTAACCTTGTAGCACCAATGCTTTTTGCTTATAATAAGACTTTATTTGAAGAAGCTGGAATCAACGAACCACCAAAAACATGGGACGAAGCTCTTGAGGCAGCTAAGAAGATCAACGATCCAGACAATCAGGTAACCGGATATGCAACACTTGCCGCTGAATGGACGGAATGGTTCTTCCAGTATTATGTATGGCAGGCAGGCGGAGATCTCACAAAGGAAAATGAAGACGGAACTGCCGAACTTACTTTCACAGATCCAGCTGTCATCCAGGCTGCTGAATATTATCAAAAATTAAAGAGTGAAGGAGTTCTCCAGAGCGATCTTACTTTAAAATTCAATGACCTTGTGAAAAACTTTGGTATGGGAAAAATCGGTATGATGCCGTTTGCAGGAGACTGGGTGTCTGAGGCGATCACAAATGGAATCGATCCAGATGATATCGGACTTTGCCTTCCACCAGTAGGACCTTCCGGCGAACAGACAACTGCAATCGCAGGAGACTGCTATGTGATCAATGCAAAAACAGATCAGGCAAAAAAAGATGCTGCATGGGAATACATCAGCTATATGACTGGAAAAGAATACCGCTCTTCTTACTTTGAAAACCTTGCAACTAAAGGTGCTCCAAACCCGGTGATCATTCCTAGAGATGACATGAGTATTACAGACTTCTATGAATTCCCGGAAGAATACGCAGAAGTGCTTGAATCTGCAAAATCCATCGGACGTCTGGAATTCTACGGAAAAGCAGACTTTGGAACTTATGTTGACAAAGCTGTACAAAAGATTCTGACAGATCCAAGTGCAGACCCGGAAAAAGAATTCTCAGAAGCACAGAGCCTCTGTGAAAAAGAAGCATTGGAAAAATTCAACGAAGCAAATAAAAAATAATCAAAAAATGTCCTGTCAAACAGTAACCACCGTTTGGCAGGACGTTTTTTCTTTGGAAAAACCCACACACTTTTTTCTCTTCAACTATGCTGTTTCTAGCGTTCTCTGCACTCTCTTGGTGTCATCCCGGTAAAGTGCTTAAATGCTTTGCTAAAAGACCTCGGATTGTCATATCCGACCATCCCGCATATCTCAATGATCTTATATTCCGAATCTCTCAACAATTCCTGCGCCTTCTGCATGCGCACCTCCGTCAAATATTCCACAAAATTTTCTCCAGTTTTTTCTTTGAACAGACGGCTCAGATAGTTTGGGTGCATATAAAACTGCTCTGCGAGCATATTCAGGCTGATATTTTCATTGTAATGCTGTCGGATAAAGCTCTGCATTTCAGAGATGACTCCGCCTCCTACATTTTGATGATCTGCCTGTCCGATGCATTCCATGATCCATTCCAGATAAGATTCCATATAGCGAAGCACCTCCTGTCCCTCTGCACAGAGCAGCAACTGTTTTAGCGCCTCATTTAAGCGATCATGCAGACTGGACTCCTCCATCCCGATTTCCTTTAAATATCCATTGACTTCTATGACGATCCGGATACATATGGTCTGCAGTTTCAGCACATCCATCTGCTTTTCCTTCTCGAGCTCTTTTAACATCTTCTCCATCCATTTTGCCGCATCTCTACGCTCTTCCGGTGTATGTAACTTCTGTAAAAAGGCTGTGATCAGTTTTGGCACCTCCACCGCCTCCTCCGCGTAGAGCGTCTCAATATTTTTATAGAAGATAATATTTTTCTTCGTGTCTGCCAGAAGGTATCTCATTGCGCTCTCTGTCTCTTTCCAGGCCTCTGAAAGTCCGTAAATTCCTTTCTTTTCCTTGCTGACCGCAAGCGCCCAGTGCTTTTCTTCACTGCATACCTGCTCTGACACTGACACAAAATAATTCAGCTGCTCTTTTGTTTGAAACGGAATCACTGCAAAAAGCGATCGGTTCCCACTATCTAGTACAATGGTCTCCGGGATCACCGCCAGAATCCGATCCTTCATCAATTTTTTCTGTACTTGAACCTCATCGGTATCTGCTGTCCTCTCTGTCATAAAAATGGATACCCCATACCAGTTTTCCAATTCTGGAAGTCCATATTTCTCTATATCAGCACTGGCATATCCTCTCGCAATTGACAACAGCAAACCTTCCATCTGTCTTGTATGATCAAGCCTTTCTTCCACTAGTTTATTGAGCTTTGTCCGCATCCTATCAAGGAACTGTTCGACTTCCCGCAGATTCACCGGTTTCGTCAGATACTCCACTGCGCCATAACGCATTGCTTCCTTTGCATAATCAAAATCACTGTATCCGCTTAAGATTACACACTGTGTATCAAACTTCTGTTCTCTGATTTCTCTTAACAGATCAATCCCCGACTTCTCCGGCATCCGGATATCCGTAAACACTACATCAATATGCATTTTTCTGAGGATCAAAAGCGCTTCGTCTACGCTTGTAGCAATTGCCGCCACTTCAAATCCATGTTCCTTCCACTTCACAAACTGTGCCATTCCGCGGCACACAATCTCTTCATCATCTACAATCAGAACCTGATAGATCATCTTCCTTCTCCTCTCCGGACAGATTTTTCATATTTTCAGAATATTTTCGGATCGGAAGGATGATTTCTACCTCTGTTCCCTCTCCCTGTCTGCTTTCCATCTGGATTCCATACTCTTCTCCATAGAACAGACGGATCCTCTGATTGACATTTGCCATTCCGATATTTTTACCAGACTGAATCTCCTCATCAATCTGTTTCTGCAATTGTTTCTGTTCTTCTTCTGTCATTCCTTTTCCGTTATCTTTCACTACAATTTTTAATTTTTCTTCCCAATTTGTCACAAGGATTTCAATCTGACATCCTTTTGCTGCATCATTAAATCCATGGACCACTGCATTTTCCATGATCGGCTGAAGCATAAACTGTGGAATATAACAATCTCTTACATCCGGTTTTATGCTGACACTTAATTCGATCTTATCCTGATGACGGAAATTGATCACTTCCAGATATACATTCGCATGTTCCAATCCTTCTGACAGCGGGATTGTATTTCCGCCTGTGCGCATTCCCATCCGGCAGAGTTTGCTAAACTGCTCAATCATCCTCGTCACTCTGCTCTCTCCGTTTGCCTCATACATCGCCTCCCAACGAATAATGTCAAGTGTATTGTACAAAAAATGGGGATTGATCTGCATCAGCATCGCATCTAACTGCGCATTTTTCCAGCTAAGCTGAAGCTTCTGCCGTCGGATCTCAGACAGGTATACCTGTTCGATCAACTGGTTTGTCCTGTCTGCCATATCATTAAACCGTTCTCCCAGCACAGTGATCTCATCATTTCCACTGATTGGATAACGCACCGTCCACTTTCCCTTTCCCGCTTTATCCATCACCTTGATCAATTGACGGATGGGATCAGAAATACTGCATGTGACATAATAAGAAACGGCAAAGCATGCAAGTACCACACAGATCAACACAAAAATACAGACATTTCTCGTCTGATAAGTCCCCTCCAGGAGTCTGTCCATATTTCCCAGATACACAACAGACATATCTGTCCCCGGTATGTTTTCATAGGCAAACAGGACATCTCTTTCCTCGATTCTTTTTCTCACGGAATCTTTCTGTTTCTCTTTCATATCATCAAAAATCGTCTTATCCTTCGGAAAAGACGGCGCATAGATACTTGGGGCAAACCCCTGAACCACGCTGTCCTTTCCGGTAAGAAACATGTTGCCTTCCGGACCTCCCTCATATCCATCTGCTGCCGCTTCAAAAGCTTCTATATTGATATTAATAAAAAGAACCCCTAGAAATTCTCTCGTATATGGATTATAAACAGCAACCCCCAGTGTCACTATACTTCCAAATCCATACACACTCTGCTCGTTTTCATAAAACGTCTCACTTTGTCCTGCATCCTCAAACCAAACCGGATATCCATGTTTTTCCTGCGGCTCCTGATAATATGTCTTATTATAAAACTCTGTCAGATTCCTTATCGTTCCTCCCCTGCGATATCCATTTTCCTCCATCATATGATACTGTCTCCCGGGTGTCACAAACTGTACATTTTTGATATGTTTTCTCTGACGGCTCATAGTATACAACTTCTCCTCAATCAGCGCAATGTTGTCTTCTTTTCCCTTCTCACCGTTCTGATCCGCCTCGGCATTTTCCACAGCAGCCTGCAAGACTCTTGCATCATCATAAAACTGAAGCGCAACATCTTCATATTCCCGCATAATATCTTCCATCTTCAAACAGATGTTTTGCACCTGCATCGCCGCATTCTGCTTCAGATTCCAGATAATCTCTTTTGAATACTTGTCAAAACTAAAAAAAGTGATAAATGCCGCTGCCCCAAGCAACAATCCGAGAAAAGAAAGATTCAGTCGCTTAAAAATACTTTCCTTTCTCAAAATTCTTTTAATAAATTCATTCCATTTCAAGCAGATGTGCTTCCACTGTTTCATGGCATATCCTCTCTATTGATCCGCCCACCGGATAATCTGCTCCCGCTCCTCTTTGACAGAAGAACCGTGGATCGGAAGTCCTTCTTTGATCTCTGCCCCGGCTGCAAGCCGTTTGATATCTTCCTCACTTCTTCCCATCTTGCTTCCTTCATTTGTGCAGAATGGATAAATCGTCTTTCCTGTAAAATCATTGTTCTCCAAAAAAGTCCAGACTGGCATCGGCATTGTTCCGCACCAGTTTGGGTAGCCAATATATATTGTATCATAGGCAGAAATGGATTTTTCTTCCTTAAGCTTCGGTCTTGCATCCTCAGACAATTCCTTTTTGGAAACTTCTACACATGCTCTATACGCAAAAGGATATCCTGTCTCTGATTCAATTTCAAACAACTCTGCATGCTTATGTGCTGCGATCATCTCCGCTGCGATTTCAGTATTTCCCTTGTCCAGATTGACAATGCTCCCGTTAGAATAATTCTCTCCTTTATGTGAAAAATATGCAACCAGTATTTTTTGTTCTCTCATCTTTCTGCTTCCTCTCCTATTGTTGTATAAAAAATTATTTTCTTTTATCTATTTTACTACAAAACAGCAGGTGCGAGTCAATAGAGAAAGTAAAATTTATGAAATTTTCGTGAATCCATCACTAACATCTTGTTTCTTTTTCATAAATTGTTATAATGAAAGAATAGTCTTTACTTTTCGAAAAAGGAGGAGTTCTCTATGAAAACAACTACAACCTGGGAAACGATTGTTGATACTTTGATTCAGGAACTTGAACATGACGGATATAAAAAAGGAGAAAAAATGCCAAGCGAAAGCAAGATGGCGGTCCGCTTTGATACAACCCGCACAGAAGTCCGGAAAGCATATCTTCACTTAGAAGAAAAAGGCTACATCCACTCTCTGCAAGGCTACGGAAGCTTTTTCTCTGGAAAGAAAGAAAAGATCCGCCTGCTCTTAAATGACAGTCAGAGTTTTCTTGAAAAGATGGATTCCATCGGAATCCACTACCGCACAGAAAATGTCGGTTTTGAGCTGATCAAGGACAATCTGATTGTCTCTGAGATGTTTCAGCTTTCTGAAAAAGAAATGGATTTTCATGATATTTATAAACTGACTCTTCTTCGCTTCGTCGACGATGAACCGGTCGCAATCCGCGTCAGCTATCTTCCGGATTATGCATTTCCAGATCTGGCACAGCGCGGACTTTCCATCACATCCCTTCGCGATTACATGCACGAGTGTGGTTACAATGATTTTACCGACGAGAATTATGAATTTTCTGTCTCTGCTCTTGATAAAAAGGAGCGTGCCCTCTTTGATATCAAAGGCTTTGCTTCCTGCCTTGTCATGAGTTCTAAATGCGTAGATCAGTCAACCGGACGCATACTGGAGATTGCGAGGACTATCTACCGAAGCGATAAATTTGTATTTACTCTATAAAAATCTTTTCGCCACTATACATATTTTTCTATATACAAACAGTGCGTCTGCAAAATCAAACAAGATTTTACAGGCGCACTTAGCATTTTTTCACAATTTTTCATCTCTACGAAGCATGAAACCCTCCAAGAAGAATACTCTTTGAAATTTTCTTTCTTCTTATATTCTTACCAAGCTATGTGAGGAAACTCCATGCATTCTTTTGGAACCGCCAGCAATAGCACCACAAAGATTGCCAGTAATACAACACCATATATCCCCAGCCTTCTTCGTTCATACCGAAACCGCTGTCCTTCCTCATATCCGGAATACCAGAATAGAATCACAGCCATCACTCCTGCTCCCTGAAAAATCACCATCAGATCTCCGAGGCACCTCAATGTAAATGCAATTATGACCACAGCCGCAATTCCTAGAAGAAGCAGAATTTTCTTTCTACGGGACATCTCTTTCTTTGGATGGCGTTTCATGTACTTCTCTCTGATCCGACCTGAAAAAAATCCTAAAAAATATCCAATCCACAACAATACCCAAAAATAAAATGTGATACTTCTATGAAATGCATTTGCCATATCCACACTGAGAAACTTTGTCATATCTAAAAACAACGTCTCCAGAAACGAGGCACATGATAACCAAAATCCTGATAACATCCATCGTTTTGCCTCCATCATCCAAACCTCAAGCTGGTTGCATTTTCTCCGGTCAAATTTGTGTCTGCTTATTTGAATACACAAATACAAGAAATAGACTCCCGATACAAGAAGCGGTACTAAATACAGCAAACGGATACTATACACCGCCCATGCCAGCAATCTGTCTGTAAAAAACATTCCAATTCCGACAAGTAACAGCCAGAGCCACCTCTCCCTTTCTTCTTTTTCTTGATTTTGCATCGTATCCTTCCTCTCTTTTCTGCTACAAATATCATTCTAGATTTTTCATCTGCCATTTCCTTTTATCATAGCAGAAAAAAGAGGAAAATTCATTCTTTTTCAAAATTTTTCCTACCGAATACATAAAAAATATCCTGTTTTATAAGCATATCTATGTCCAACTGTAAGAAGTATCCCCTCGCAATGTTTCTTTCAACTTTCGTACCTTCTCCTCGATGCTGTTTATCACTTTCAAAAATTCTTCATCCTCTTTTCCCGTCGGATCTTCCAGTCCCCAGTCTTCTGTATACTGACCCGGAACACACGGACATGTTACGTTACATCCCATAGTGATCACTACGTCCGGTTTTGGAATGTCTGATAACAGTTTATTGTACTGTGTCTCTTCCATATCAATCCCATATATCTGTTTCATAAGCCTGACTGCATCTGGATTGATCTGTTTTTTTAATTTTGTACCCGCAGAATAACTTTCAAATACGTCAGATGCCAGCAGTTTCCCAAGTGCTTCTGCCATCTGGCTCCGACAGGAATTGTGTACACATACAAATGCCACTTTTGGTTTTCTCTCATAGGTTTGCTTACTCATTCTCTTCTCCTTCTCTTATAAAAATACAGACTGAAACAAATTAAACAAGTATCCCACCATCACGATTCCAGTCGTACAGATTGTTGCAAATGCTGCCAGTAATTTTGGTTTGACTGCTTTTCGCAGCATGATCATAGACGGCAGACTTAACGTTGTCACAGCCATCATAAAACTTAAAATTGTTCCAAGCTGTGCTCCCTTTGAAAGAAGCGCTTCTGCTACCGGTATCGTTCCAAAAATATCTGCATACATCGGAACTCCCACCAGAACTGCCAAAATCACTCCAAACGGATTGTCATTTCCGAGAATTTTTTCAATCCATTGTTCCGGAATCCAGTTGTGGATCACAGCTCCGATCCCGACTCCGACCAAAATATATGGAAACACCTTCCGAAAGGTCGTTTCTACTTGTGTCTTTGCATACAGTAATCGATCCTTTTTTGTCAGTTTCGGCGCTTCTATCTCTATGCCAGATGCATTTCTAATAAATTCCTCTACATATTTTTCCATATGTAATTTTTCAATGATTGTTCCTCCGAGCACCGCCACAATGATTCCCAGCACTACATATACAACAGCCACCTTTCCTCCAAAGATGCTCATAAGAAGAACAAGACTCCCCAGATCGACCATCGGGGAAGAAATCAAGAAAGAAAATGTCACACCAAGAGGCAGCCCTGCGCTTGTGAATCCCATAAATAGCGGAATCGAAGAGCAGGAGCAAAACGGAGTGACAGTTCCTAAAAGTGCAGCGACCATATTTGCCCCGATTCCATGAAAACGCCCCAAAATTTTTTTGCTTCTTTCCGGTGGAAAATAACTTTGAATATAGGAAATGACAAAAATCAGCAGACACAGCAAGATCGCAATTTTGATCAGATCATACAGAAAGAATAAGATGCTTCCACCTGCCCTTGATGAAAGGTCAAGACCTGCCACCGCAAGTCCATTCCCAATCAGTTCCCTGAGCCACTGCATGCCAAGTACTTGATTTTGAATAAATTCCCATATTTCTTTCACAAATTCCATATAGCCCTCTCCCATTCATACATTTAAATATATCGATATATTCTCAAAAAAATGTGTCACTTGCAGCACAAACGAAGTTTCTGCTGCATTGACCACCTTTATTTTATTTTAAAAATCGTATAATTTCATCTTTTTTAGCCATTCGCCCAGACACAACTAACTTCCCGTCAATCATGAGCGAAGGAGCCGACATGACTCCGAGCTTTACAATTTCCAATAGATCTTCCACTTTTTCTACTTCTGCGTCACATCCGGTCTCCGCTACGGCTTCCCGCACATGTTCATACAATTTATCACAAGTTTCACATCCTGCACCAATCACTTTAATCTTCATGCGCTTTCTCCTTTAATTTCTCAACTTCATTTCAGTTCCTACGTGTTCCTGCCATGCTGAAAGGATCTTCTTGATAATCATCGGTCCTATTTTGGAAATAAACACTAACTGTGACTTTTCAAATGCCTCCGATTCTTTATAATCTATCAGTGTTCCTACTACATCCACCTGCGTCCACCCGGTTTCCGTCAAATTGCAAAATCCTTTCACGCGATGGACATCTGGTGCGATCACAGTTAAAAATTCATTCAGCTTTTGCCGATCAATTTGCCCGTCATACTCCATAAATATAGATTTTGGTTTTGTTTCTACGGAATTCGTCGTCTCTTCACCTTCTGCCCACTCATAGATCAGCAGATCTTTCTTTAAAAAAGAATCATCTATCTGCCCGTTAGCACTTGTCTTCATTTCGCAGACCGGATTGATTTCTCTGATTTTCTCCTCGACCTTCTCAATCTGTTTTTCACCGACAAGATCTGTCTTTGTGATCACTGCCAGGTGACAGTGTTTTAACTGGCGAAAAGCAGTCTCTTCCTCTTTGACCTGTTCTAGAAAATTTACCGCATCCACAAAACAGATGACTCCTCTGAAATCATATTCTTTTCCAGATACGATCTTAGCTGCCTCCAAAATCTCCTGCACATTCGAAGGATCCCCCCATCCGGAACTCTCCACGAACAAATACTCAAAATCCTGTGCCGCCATCTCAGCCAACGCCTGCACAAAATTCAGCTTCAGGCAGGAACAGAAGATCGATCCTCGGTTTATCTCCACCATCTGAATCTCGTCATTTCGTAAAATGGTTCCGTCGATTCCCAGCTTCCCAAATTCATTCTGGATAATCCCAATCCGATGTCCTTTCAATATCTCCAAAAGCTTTAACAGCACTGTTGTTTTCCCTGATCCTAAAAATCCTGTCAAAACATATAATTTCGTGTCTGCTCTATACATAATCTCCCTCCTTGTATGATACAAAATCTTTTTCGCTTGTGATCCGGCTTTCTGCCTCCTGTTATCTGTCCTTTTCGCAGTCACAATCCACGATGTTTGAAAACCCATCGGGGATCATCAGTTTCCCGACTGTTTTGTATATCTCGTTCATCTTCTCTCTGTTTAAAGAATAATGTGTCCACTTTCCTTCTTTTCTCGGAACGACCAGCTCCATATCTGTCAGAAGCTTCATATCATGCGATAATGTTGGTTGTGTGATCTGAAATTCCTCTAGAATCTTACACGCACAAAGCTCGCCGTTGGACAGCATATTGATGATCTTCAGACGTTTCGGATCCGAAAATACTTTGAAAATCTTTGCATATTCTATGTAATCTATTCCCATGCACTCCCTCCTCTCATCACACATTGATTATTTTCTATGTTTACAGAATATATCTTATATAGAAATTTGTCAATATGTTATCCTTAAAATACATGCTTTTAAATAAAAACAGGATAAAAGCTTGCACAACTATGCGCCGTCTTTTATCCTATTTCCATATATATTCTTTGATATTAATAAAATTTACTTTAATGTTTCATTACTGCAAATGAGGCTGCAAATAAGACTGTTCAAAAAGCAACTCTTGTGCATTGACCTCTGTACCGTCTATTGGCAATTTCTCATACAATCCATTTGGCTTCATCTTCCTTGCCTTTTTATTATCCGACAACATCGTAATAAACATCTCTTCTATCCGGATCTTTAACTCTTCTGACTCTATCGGGATTGCAACTTCCACACGTTTCACCGTATTTCTAGTCATAAAATCTGCCGATGCAATATATATTTTTCTTCTTTCCTCTATGCCAAATATATATATTCTAGAATGTTCCAGATAACGTCCAACAATGCTTCTTATCTCGATATTTTCTGTGTATCCCGGAATCCCTGCTGCCAGACAGCAAATCCCACGAACAACCATATCGATTTTTACTCCTGCCTGAGATGCTTCGATTAACTTATCAATAATCTTTTTATCTGTCAAAGAATTCATTTTCAATCCAATATATGCCTTCTCATTTTGTCTGGCATGAGCAATTTCTTCGTCTATCATTTCCAGCACTCGATTTTGAAGACATTTCGGTGCCACAAGAAGTTTTTCTGACTGTTCTACGACTTCTCCCATCACCAGCGCCTGAAATACTTGTCTTGCATTTTCACCAATCTGCGGATTCGCTGTCATAACCATCAAATCCGTATAAAGTTCTGCTGTTTTCTCATTATAGTTTCCTGTTCCAACCTGCGTCAGATACTGAATTTCATCATGATGCTTTCGTGTCACCAGACACAATTTCGAGTGTACTTTATACCCAGGTAATCCATAAATCACATTACACCCTGCATATTCCAGTCTTCTCGACCACTCTATATTGTTTTCTTCATCAAAACGCGCACGAAGTTCTACCAATACGGTCACTTCTTTTCCATTTTCTGCTGCTTCCACCAATGTTTCTACAATTTTTGAATTTTTGGCGACCCTGTACAATGTGATTTTAATCGATAATACTTCCGGATCATTTGCTGCTTCTCTTAAAAATTCGATATATGGCCGGATACTTTCAAACGGAAACGATAACATTCTGTCTTTCTCCAAGATCTGTTCTATGATGCTTTTTTTCATATCGAACATTGCGCTTGGCTGCGGCACTCGTTTCTGAAAAAACAATTCTTCCTTTTTGCGAAGCGCATCCTGAATTTGAAATACATATTTAAAATCCAATGGCGAAGCGCTGTAAAATACCCTTTTCTTTTGCAAACCGAGATTTTCACATAATGTATCTACAACTTTTTCATCTACATTTCGTGTCATACTCATCGTCAGTGGACTTAGTTTTTTTCTTCTACTGATCAATTCTGACATAATATCACGATAATCTAAATCATCGTCATACAAATCCGCCGCATCAATATCCGCACTTCTTGTAATTTTCAAAAGTGTTTTTGACTTCACAATATAATGTGGATATACTTTTTCTACGAAATGCAAAATCAATTCTTCCGTAAGCATGTAGGTTCCTTCTCGAAACGGACTCTTAATCAAGCGTGGAAACACATTGTTGCTGCAAGGAATAATTCCTACCTTATCCTTTTTATTCTTTTTTCCAAGCAGTACAGCCACATAAATATCATTATTTTTCAGGAACGGAAAAGGTGCGTTCTTTGATATTAACATCGGTGAAATCAATGGAGCTATTTCTGAATCAAAATATCGTTCCAAATAATCGGATTCTTTTTTCGACAACATATTGAAATCTACAATGCTAATATTTTCTGCTTTCAGTTCATTCCTCAGAAGTGTATATGTATAGTCTTTTCTTTGGAGTAATTTTTTCATATCATCCAATACAGCTTTTAACTGTTCTTCCGCTGTCATATTTGTTTTATTATCTTTTAAGGTCGGCTGCAATGCCATCTGATCTGCCAGACTTCCAACGCGTACTCTTATAAATTCATCCAGATTGCTCTGAAATATCGATAAAAATGTCAGGCGCTCACATAATGGTACAGACTTATCCTCTGCCTCCTCCAATACTCTTTCATTGAACTTCAGCCATGATAACTCTCTATTTACATATGGTAGACTTACATTCTTCCTCATCACTTTTTCTCCTATTCTTTTCCTTATTTTTTCTTTTGTGGTGCAATGATCCTCTTGCATAAATATCCTTCTCTTACACCGTAATTGCTGACTACAATTTCATCGGCAGCAAACAAACGGAAGATATGCTGCAGAATCATGATCCCTGGAATGATCGTGTGAATGCGATTCGGCTCCAGCTTTAAAATAAGATCGATTGCTCTCCTGTCCGCTTGATACAGCTGAGAACATAACTGATCCAACTGCTTTTTGGAAACCGTATGACATTCTGGTGGAAGATCATATAATTTCTTTGCGATCCGCAAAACTGCCCTTGCAGTTCCACCAACACAAACTAGCGGGGAACACTTTTTATAGGTAAACATCTTTTGCTTTCCAATTTCAGCAGATATCGATTTTTTTAATCTTTTCAGCGACCCCTCCCCAGGCACGATATGTTTCACACACTCTTTATACAGACTCAGGGAACCAACAGGAAAACTTGCAGCATCCAGTACCTCTCCGTTTTCAAAGGGAACAACTTCTGTGCTTGCTCCACCAATATCGATAAATGCACCGCTTGATAACTTTACGTCCTGCATAGCCCCTGTATACCCAAAAAATGCTTCTTCTTTTCCACTGATCACTTCCACATCGTATCCTGTCCTCGCTTTAATTGCCGATACAGCCTCCGCAGTATTTTGAATGTTCCGAAGAGATGCCGTCGCAAATACTGCAACATGATTGATATTTAATGATTCTAGAATTTCTCTAAATTCTAAAAGGCCGGTATATGCACATTCAATTCCTTCCGGAGATAATTTTTTATTTTCTACATACCCTGCCAATCCTGCCATAATTTTTTCCTTGAAAAGAATACGGAACACTGTTCCGTCAACCTCATAGACAGTAACCCTCATGGAATTCGAGCCAATATCCATAATCGCCTGTTTCATCTATATTTCTCCTTCTATATAAAATTTTTCCACAAATGAGAACATACAGGTATTGCAAATCACAATACTTTTCTTTCATTGACTGTAAACTTAAAATGCATCCCCAGCATCTCCGAAGCTCTCCTGCACATCAACATTCGTTCTGTGAAAATTTCAAAATAGTCTAAAATAGAACATGTTTCTTCATCCAATTCTAAATTCAAATGTATCTCTTGTTTCTCAGGGTTCGCTGCAAGTTCTGTTGAAAGCACACCATAGTTCACCCGGTCATGAATATCAAAACTTGATTTCTTTTTATTTCGTACGCGGTTTCTGCGTACATCGGTTTTGTCTGCCAAAATAATTGCTGCTGACACTGCATTTACCGCAGTTCCAGTTTCTTCATCATGGTTTCCAATTGCAGAAATCACAACTGAAATATCTTCTGCATCCATTCCAAGACTCCTTAGGATCTGCATTGCCATAATTGCTCCACTGTGCGCGTGATCCGAGCGATTCACACAATTCCCTATATCATGCATAAATCCTGCAATTTTACACAATTCTATCTCTCTTTTTGAGTAGCCCAATACTTCTAACAGTTCTGCTGCCCGTTCAGCTACAATCACAGCATGTTTCTGCGAATGATCTGTATAGCCAAGAACCCCCAGTATTTCATTTCCCATTGTAATATACTGATTAATTTCTTTGTTTTCCCTTATGTCCCGATACGTTAAATTCAATTTTTTTCCTCTGTCTTTCTACATTCTTTGTATTGCATCCATAGCTAATTCTGACCGTTCACATTCTTCTGCATTGAATGTGATTTGATAACAGAATGGACTTTTCTTCATATGCTCCGACGCATAACTCAATCCATTTGTCTGCTCATCCAGATATGTATTTACAAAGGATCTTCCTCGGATAAAATTCATCGCCTCTGTTTCAATTAATCCTCTTGCAAATAACTCATCGATTTTCGCATGCAATTCTTCTTCATTTTTATACCGCTCTTCTTCATCAGAATCGATCAACTGTTCTAAATTATCAATAATCGGGCGCATTAATGGTGAGATTTTCTCTTGTTCTGTTCCCGGAAGATAACCGATATCGTCATCAATGCTTCCTGCAGGAAATACTGAACGACATTTCTTGGGGACACACCATACGGTTTACTTTTTATATTGCAATGGAACTACTTTTGTTCCATCAAAACGTCCAAGCTGTACTTTTTTCGTAGATTGATCTGCTTTTAAGATCAGAAACTGATTCATCTCCGGCATGACTTGATGACGAATCCCATCTTCTCCCATTTGATAAATATATTCCGGTTTGATTCCTTTCTTTTTGAGCTCTTTAAAATGCTCTTCCTCTACATAAACTTCCATCCTTCCACTATACTGTTCTTCTTTCTTTGCTATTCTGTCTGTTGTATAATCCTGAGCTGTGATAGAAAGCATCTGCGCCTTGATTCTAAGAAGCATATCTTTTGTGACCAAAATAGTCTGTTCTTCCGGATAATCTTTTTGAAGTCCCAAACATACCTTTAATATCCGATTGTCCATCTTATCTTCAGGCATATCCGGTGGAAGTTGCATATCAACATAATTTTTTTCTATCCGGATGATTCCTCCCTGCTCTGTATCTACACCCGCTACAAGATTGCCTTGTATCAGAAGATTTTCCAAATGGCGAATCGCTTCTCTGGCATTTCTCCCCTTTTCCTTCTCAGAATTTTTTTAATCCATCAAGTTCTTCCAATACTGCCATTGGAATCACTACTTCATTATCTTCAAAATTCAAAATTGCCTCGGGTGCATGAATCAAAATGTTCGTATCCATTACATATATTTTTCTCATAGTTATCTTCCTCATATAATCAATGACTCTCATATCTATCTTGTTATGCACATTCGATTTTCTGATTATATTGTGCACACTGTAACAAAAAATTATAATCACACTCTAACACTTCAGACATCTCTGAAAACAAATAGCACTCCGCTTCTTTCAACCATCTTGCATCCCCGAGCGAGATGGGATTTTTTTGCCGTTTTCTTCGATACATCTTAATCAACTGAATCAACATTGCCGCATCATCTTCCCGGACAGCCTGATTTTGTATATCCATTCTTTTTTGTGGATTTCTGTAACAGATCAGTTGTTCTTCCGGTTCAATGCAAAAGATTTTTTCTAATTCTTTCTTTGTCTTTAGCGGTCGTACATGCATCTCTACTTTATCTATCGGAATATATACTACTTTCACTTTACTTTGAATCGGTTTCAGCCTGTAATAATATTTTTTCATTTTATTCATTTCTATTTGACAAATATCTTCTACTTCACATACTCCCTCTGGACAATGTACTACTTTTTCACCTATATGATATGTTTTCAATCTTAGCACCTCCAAAAAGGCTCTGTTCCATACAGAAACAGAGCCATCAAAAAACTATTCGTTATACTTGAACCATAAAACAGCCTTTCTTTCTACATCTCCCATCAAATTTGTTCGTACCAAAGCTGTTTCACACATATACCTATCTCCTTCCAACAATCACTCTCTTTTTTTCAAAATATCACACCGTTTCTATCTTTATCTACCTTACTAATGTAAATTTTAGATAAATATTTTGTAAAGTTCATTTTGGGCAATCAAATAGGCGCCCATTTCTGAACGCCTTACCATACTCTATATCTACAACTATTGATATCATTTTTTATTTCTTTATTTCAGATTACTAACCTTGCTTATAAATATAATCCACTTAAAAAAAGCTTCTAAGCTTTCTACATCGTTTTTGTAGCAGTACAATAGTTTCACAGAACATATTTTATCGCAAGGCTTTTAAAAATGGAATAGATTTTACCAAACGACAGTTTTCAAAAAACTTATCTGTCAAAAATTAATTTCTCCCACGGTTCATATCCTGCCATGTAGCCGAATTCTTCCTCATTTCTGAATCCTTCAAGAAGTTTTTCTTTTACACCATCTAATATAGCTTCATCAATATCTCTGAACTTCATATGCTTATATAAACCGGACTTTCTAAAATCATACATAGTACCCACATTATCAAGAAGATGTTTTACCACCTTATATGTTCCCTCTACATCTTTCCCTGCACATACAATATCAAGCATTGGCGAATACTCATTATATTTTCCCATTTCCAATGTATGTGCAACTGCCTGTACCTTCCCTGACAAAAATCTCGCATAACCGATATCATTTTCCCGCAATGCCAGTCCAGCCATTGTGGAAAGAACATGTTGCATGATTAATCTGCTGTTTTGGCTGCCTTGATACTTCTTAGGTTGACGGCTAGATACGCATTAGAGATGTCTCCATCCAAATACTGTTCTAGCAAGGGATTTTTCCCTTGAACCCATCATTTATGATATATGGTGGCGCTTTTCGCCCCCAAATAGTGAAAGTGGGGGCACTTTCTGCCCCCACTCAGGAAATGTTGCTAAAATATTGTTTAGATTTATCATACATACAAAATGGAAGTTATCTATTTCTCCTCTTCGTTAAGACCTAGTTCATTACATATTACTTGCTATCCCTGATACCTTATTCTTTCTACCAGCGTTTCCTTTTTCAGATTACTGCTTAAAACGCAAGAAAGTACAATCTGCAACAGACCGACCAAAAAAATCATAATAAAAATTGGTACGATTGGAACATGATAGATATTCATTCCAAATATTCCATTATGTTTTGCATAGGAAAAAAGTGCATAGCCGAGCGGCAGACCAATGATCAAAGCTACGCATATGGTACCAACCGTAAAAATCAGTCCCTGTAACTGCAGGCATAAATTTAATTGTTTATTTGTCATACCCACAGCCTGTAATACACCATATTCCTGCTTTTTTGTCGTAATATTCATGATCATGGTGTTTGCCATATTCATAAAACCGATGAGTCCTACAACCGCCATAAACAGATAACAGCCAAGCTTCATCATGCGGGCTGGATTCTGCAGATTCTAACTGTGCATGATAGGTATCCATTTTTATATGCGAAGTATTAGAAATCAAAGTATTCAGACTCTGTTCCACAGATGCCACATCTTTTTTATCACAGTCCACCCACAGATAGCCATAGGCTGTCCCTTTCGGATTTACAGAGCGGTATACATCTTCCGGAATGACAAGATAAGTGTCCGCGCTTACAAAAGAGCCTGCGATTTTTCCATGATAGGTATAGGTTCCGCTTCCGTTATCAAAGTTGAATGTAATCGGTGCACCCGCAGAATACCCGTCATCTTCCATCCACATGGACCAGCCAAAGAAAACATCCCCGTTTTTGACAGCCTGTGCATAGTCCATGGAACCGATATCGCCATCCCCGCGCATCATTTCAAAATCCTCTTGATTTACGATTGCAACCGGAAATTTTGTTCCGTTCAAATCTGCAGAGACGATTTCTCTCGTCTGTACATCCGTTACACCGGGGATGGATTTGATTTCTTCAATCATTGAATCATTCAGTGGGTTGTTCTGTAGGATTGTGTCCAGATTATTCTCCGAATAGGCTTCATCATAATTCTGGGAATAATCCAGCTGCAACTCAAATTGTCCATGATTAACGGAAAGACGCGCTTCATGCTCCGTGTCAATATTTCCAACATAATTAGCGATAATTACAAACAATACACAGGAAAGCCCCATGGTAAGAATCGTAGCAATGGTTCTTTTCGGATTGCCTGTCACATTTGCCATTGCCATGGAGAAAACGGTGACATCTTTTCTGCCTTTTCGTCTGCCCTGTTTTTGCGTTTTGGAGCCGCCAAGATACCGTGTCGCTTCGATGGGTGAAATCCGGGAAACAATTTTCATGGGTTTGCGCAGAGCCAAAACGACCGTAAGAAACGATACAAAAATGCAGATGAGCATAATTGTCAGTGAAAACAGAGGCACCTGATGGTTCTTGATTCCGGACGATACCAGATTTCCCTGCTCCACCAGCCAGTTGAAGCTGACTTTTGCAATCAGGAAACCAAACAGCAGCCCCAGCGGTATCGAAGGAACCGCCAGAAGAATGCCCTCACGAAAGATCAACTGCTTCATCTGCTTTCTGGTTGCACCCAGCGCCTTGATTTTTCCGTACTCCTGAACCTTCTGGGCGATCCCGACCTGGAAGATATTATAAATGACCACAACGGAAAACAGCACGATTCCGAGGATCAGGGTTCCACAAACCACAATCATTTCATAGCTCGGCTGCAATACCCACTGCAGGTAGAGGTCATTGATGATCACGTTTTTCTGGTCAATGCCGCAGGAATCCGCGATTTCTTTTATAACAGGCGCAACATTATTCATAGATACATTTGCAGAATCGCTCAAGGTAAAATAGATATTATATTGCCTGTCACCCTCCGCAACACGCTCATTATAAAAATCCTGCGAACCGAATACAACATAGGAAGCCTCGATGGTATATTCATCCCGGTCATATAAAATCCCGCTGACAGTAAATTCCACCGGTGCGTATTCCGACTGCATGCCGGAACGGTACTCCAATGTTACGGTGTCTCCGACCTTTACATCATGGTATCCCACTGCATCAAAGAAAGCACGTCCTGCAGCAATTTCCTGCGCCTTTTCCGGATAGGTACCTTCCTTCAACACATATTCCTGATTATAGGGAAGCATTTTCCTGACCGTTTCATCCGCACTGACAAAGCCGCCATTTTCATTTCCTTTCAGGATGCCCTCCGTACACATGATGCCGATATCAGATATCTCAGCTCTGCGTTCCACTTCTTTTAACTGCGATCCGTCTGCGGCGATAAACAGGCCGTAGTTGCTTCCGTATGAGCTTGCCGCCTGACTTTTCTGTAAACGAATTACCCCATTTCCCACAGTACTGATGATAACAAGCAGCATCGTGGTCAGACAGATTGCCATCATAATCAGTATACTTCTTGTCCTGTTCCTTTTGTCATTG